>Ga0209367_1000379_pt1 | contig 42201 bp, 34 predicted proteins | sample WorMetLIZISLAND2_FD_187412 | JGI IMG/M metagenome (GOLD analysis project Ga0209367, IMG submission 187412) | Marine gutless worms symbiont microbial communities from Max Planck institute for Marine Microbiology, Germany - Olavius geniculatus... ... | reverse complement strand
CCCTAAAAATATTGATTTTAAGCGATTTTTTGGCGATTTTTGGCTGCAAAAGAGTGAATTGCGACGAAATGGATGGAGATAGACTACGATTACCTGCGAACAGGAACTGCTATAGGCTTTCGCGCGTCTCATGAGCTTTGCTCAAATTACTTGTTCCAATGTCAGGTGCTCTTAAATATACGAAACAGACGGATTGCGGCCAGCCCGTTGTCTGGTCTAAAAGCCCAGTTACATCATTCCTGCAGGGGGTTGCCGATCGCCATTCCACATCTAGTAGCCCGTCCGTTCGTAGTGTTTTATTATTTTATATCAGTGTACCAGTCTTTTGTGATGTGCGCTCCAGGCAATTCCGGAATCCATTAATCACACGCACGCAGACAGACACAGACAACCATCAGACTGACAAACAGACATATGAGCAGCTGCTAGAGACAGATTAATAGCAGACAGAAACAGACATTTTAAATTCGCGCAAAAAGCTTCAAATGACTCACGCTCGATATTAGTAGGCTAATCAGACGAAATGTTCACGATACGATTTGTGACTTCAGCAAATGCTTTACATCTCGCAACGAGACGCAAAAACACAGCACCCCATTCCAACCTTTAGAGTTAAAAAGCGTTTTATAGAAAAGGACGAGGAAGCATATAATTCAGCATTACATACGAGATGGACTACCAAGCAGGGACGTGGAGCGCAGCAGTCTTCGACGCTCCAGTCCTCCGTTCACCGACTTGCGACGTGATGTCAGAGACTTCACCTCCGATCCCGTCGTCGCCGTGTCTTTGACCTTGACCTCTACGGACGGGGTAAAGGACATCCTGGGCCGCTTGGAGCTGCTGGTGGTGGTACGTCGCGGAGAACTGTGGCGTGATGCGTTCGAGAAACTGCGACGTCGCCGCAGACCGGCTGCTGTATCCTCTAGCGTAGTGGTACTACTTCTGGTGCGACTGTCCATCGTCTCATCACTGACTCGCGTCCATGCCCATCGAGCGGCGCCGCCGGAAGTGTCCGTCCCAGTCGACGACACTGATGTAGACGTCAGGGGCACGCCGGACCGGAAGTCAAAGTTCCAGCGCTGTCGGCTCCGTACTTCCAGCTGTCGACGCAGCAGTGACAGATCGGCGCGCGTCGTCTGGTGGTCCGGAGCTCCGAACAAACATCTCTTCACCTTCTCGACCGTCTGCACTGCCGCCGTCGCTGCTGCCGTCAACGACCTGCGCCGGTGACGATCCTGCTGAAAGTTAGTCGCATCGGTCAATCGTTTGTCACTACTACTGCACGATGATGTTAATACCGTGGCCGACATTGCGCCAGTTTCTGCAGCTGATGATTGTAACAGTGATGATGACGATGACGACAAACTCGAGATTTCGAAAACAGAAAATCAAGTAGACTGTCTGAGTAGTGACACTGACACAGTAGCGAACTAGTTTAAAATGATCTGTCGTTGCTCGTTGTTGTTGTTGAACGTTGATTCACTCATTCAGTCACTCATGCGCCGCGTCGACCGCTGAAATCGTCGTCACGTGACTCGGGGGCACCTGCTCAGTGGGCGTGGCTGCCAGGCGTGGGCGGGTTTGTTAGCCGTCAACTACTCGTCGGTGATTGGTGCGCAAAACCGATTTGAATTCAATTCTACTATCAATGCACTAGTACGGCCTTTTGGGATCCACCCGTTGTTTCCATGTACCGTCCGTTGCGTTGCGCTCAACCGGCTCAAGCAAGCCGCTGCCTCCGGGGCAGGCCATGGCCCTCTAAATAATCTAGAGGGCTGTGGACAGGCCCTCCAAGACCAAACGACAAACGTTGAGTACGGAACTACGGATACGGGTAGCGTATGCTTGCGACATCATAATCATTTGGATTCTACACAGCTATTCCACAGCTATTCGGCCCTGCTCGCGGTCTTTATGTTTACTCTTTTCAGTTTTTCAGAGTTTTAGTTTTCATTATTATTCTTTATTTCTTACCTTTTCAGTTTTTTCTTGTTTTAGTTGTCTTTACTTCAGTCATTTTTTGAATTTTGTCATTTTTACATTTAACATATTTCTATTCTCAGTAGCCTATCTCTCATTTCATTTTTTTAAACGTTTCAGTTCTTTTTAGTTTATGTGCTAGATTAAACTGACAGTTTGTTTGTCAGTTTTTGAGTGCAAATTCTCCATTGTATTGTATTGTATTGTAGGATTGTTTGAAATTTGAATATACGTGTGTTCGGAAAAAAAGTAACCCTCTAGATACAGTGCAATAAAAATGTCAAATCTGAACGGAACAAAATAAATTTTCGTACACTAAATCCACAATAAATTGCTAAAGCGTCCACCAAATTTCGTTAAAAATATTACTTCTTATCGATAACAAAATATCTCCGTTACTAATATAACGTTACATAAGTAAACTCATCTGTTAACGACGACGTAGGCTTACATTTGCGTAACTCGATCCAACAAACAACATCTGATTTTGGCAAAAATGTACAACGACAATGCATCACCAATCAAAATGCCAAATTTTAATTAAATTTGCCAAAGCAAACAATAGTTACAGCGACTTTTGTGAGGTCACCCAAAACACTTCAGTTTCAGTTCAGTTTGTCCGACGTAAGCCCTACGTCTTCCTGACGTCAGAAATATGTACCTATGAATGTTTATGAAAATATTTGCAGACAACTGCTGAATCTAAAATATAATTGTCGTATAGCGAGCTGTAAAAGATGTCGCCCGATAAGGGACTCGAACCCTTGACCCTCAGATTGCTGAGTTAATTCAGAGCTTAAAAGTCTGATGCTCTACCGACTGAGCTAACCGGGCTCATGAAATCTGGTTTTCGACTATACCTAGTGAATGCATGGTGCATAATCGCCATAAAAACTTGAAATAATTACAAACAAAACAAAAATAAAAATATTTTAAAGGCTGTAAATGTGTTACTGTTTATACTGTCGAATAGCATATCAATAAAATGTATTGTGGCTACAAGCCGAATACAGTGCAGTATGACGACGATGCTGCTGCCCTCTGGCGATTATCGTCGCAATAGCCTGTGCGCCATGAAAATAAGTAAATCTTCAGTCTAGCTGCCTTTCTTCTCAAATATTTAGTGAACAGTTCCTACAGTTTAAATAGGCCTATTATTATAATTTTACCAGGCTATAAATACACTTGTAACATCGCTGAGTGAAAAACTGCATACTACGTCAAGGCCAGAAATGTAAATAGGGAGCGGGGGGAGGGGGGCTCGCTTGACCCTCCATCCCCTTTCCTTTCCCTTTCACTCCTCTCCCCTTAGAAGTAGGACCCCCTTGAGTCTAGCCAGGGGTCTGCTGGAGCGCTGTGAGCTCCCTCAGCGGTGTCTGGGCTGGGGCCGAAATCGAATTTCGTGCAAAAATATAGCCTGAAAATGTGCAATTGTGGCAACAATTTTGATTATTTTCCCTGAGTTCCTAATATCAATCATGGTACTTGTCCGTTAATTCACCCGCACCCGAATTAACTGCCAGAGTTAAGCTTAAGGGCAGGGTTAAGGTTAGGGATTGGGTTAGGCTGCAGGTGAATTAACGGACACGTATCTCAATCCTTAACAAAAAGAACATGGTTGTTGGTGTGATCCTATGGAGGGCAGAAGGCTGAGTCAACCTGCTGCAAGCTAATAATGCCTCAACTCATGGTTCCTACTACTCTGCAGAATTCATTTCCCCCGACTTTAACCGGACTTTCTAGGAGAAAATGAATCGTTTTCCCCAGGGGTTTTCCCTGACTAATTTGTTTACACGCACTTGCAATCGCACTAGAAACAAAAGCAGCGGAACAAATTTATAAGTGGAGATACAAATAATATGTAAGCGAAGCAAGGAAAAAATTTTTTGAACTGTTGTATGCAGTCTGCGTAAAATAGTTCCAACTTTTTTCTGCACCTTTGTTAACTTTTGCACCCTGGTACTTAATTGATTTTCCCAGACTTTCCATGACTTGCTTAAAATTCCCAGACTTCCCCTGACTATAGGAACCATATTAACTGGAATCAACTGTGGAAATGTGCCAGTAAATTAATAACAACTTACTGTTGTGGTTGCTGGGCTGATCAGCAGATTCAGCCTGATTGCAATACAGAAACAACACAAATACATCAGCTGATGCCATTTACTGGAAACAATTTGCCGCACCAACATTCATGAATCATGATACAAAATTAGCAAGACATAAACTAAGTTATTGCTACCAAGTCCAGGAAGTCAACTGAGTGAATTGAGTCACTGACTCATTGACAAAATCAAAAGCAGCAAACTAAAGCATAATATATATTAGGTGAGGTCAAGTTTTGCTAAGACTTGACTTTGGTCTCAAGACCAAAGTCAAGAACAAAATCAAAATTAAATCAGCTGGCAATTTTTAATGTCAAAACAATACAATTATGGCTTAGCTCGACCAAACGGACGTCCCAGTTCGTTATTTGAGCGAAATATTTACTTTTTGACCAGTAAAATAAAGTGCAACGTCTGGTATATTATTGGCATTTTATTACTACTTACTATCTACCGGTGTTAACTACGCAGACGACACTAGCGTAAATAATGACGTCATAACTGGCACAAATATTGCACAAAATTCCTTTTATATCCATAAAATGGCCATATAGGCAAACAAAGTAATATTGCACACATCACCTGATTAATATAGGTCTGGAAAACACTTCTATAATGTTGATTTAACTAATTGTATTACTGCAGTAATTCGACGGTTACGTAAAAAAATGGACGACCGCAAACATCAAGCCCAGCTCGTAGATAAGCCCAAAGTCAAGACTAGGCAGAAGGCGAATGTCAACAAAAGTTGACACTGAGAGATAGAAAGCTGACAGCTATGTGTCGACAGACGTCACAACACAACGTCACAATGTTAACCCAGAAAGTACTCCACCCCATAAGCCTACGGAATAAAAATTGTTCAGCCTCGAAAGAGTTAATACTCGATCCTACACAAGTACCAGAAGAAATTAGATGAACTAAATGCTACAATAAGTACAATAAGTACACACAAATTATATAGCACATAATATCAGTACAACAGCTGAGTTTTGATGACATAATATTTATTCAACTAGGAGACACATATCCACAAATGTTCGATGGCATTGTTTAGGCAACAAGAAAGGCAGCCAGCTTGGAAAGTGCCAAAAGTGTAAGCCTACTGTTCGGGGAGCCTAAACTGGAGTAAATTCATGAAATAAGCCACCACATAAACAAAAAATGTTGTGAGCAAGTCAGTGATTTTCTTTCAAAAATACAACATCTAGTGCTGGAAATGCCCCACTTTGGGAAATCAAAAAGCAAGAATTGAAATTTTAACTATCCACATATTTGTCAAAAATTTTCACTTGTCTGTCAGAAAATTGTGATTTCCTGCCTCCCCCATCTTTTTTTTACCCATAACGTGTACTAAAAATTTCAGAGGGCACTTTTTCTGAGAAAAAGAATATGAAATTTAAGTTCACTTTTTGACAACACCTACAAACATTAAAGGTAAATTTGAACATTCAAAATCAACGCTCTGCCAACAAAACAACAGTCCAGCATTTCTCAAACAACTGAAGAAAATTAAACTCTCACTTGTGAAAAAAACAGCATTTAAACCTGTATGCATAAAAGCCATTACGAACATTTTAACACTTATAATAACTCTAGTCCTCATGCTACTAAGCATGTCGCTGCACGCACACGTACATGACAATTACAGCTTCTAACAACAAAGGTTAACTTTTGTCATCAACTTCACAGGGATGACATATACAGACGGAGAATGAAAACTGTCTCGATCAAAACGTATCATCCGTTACACATTCTGTCCATCAATCATCTCAGTAGTATGGATCGTGCCCATATCGAGATGGGGGTGGTCTGTAACCGAACATCGGAAACCCGCCACCCCCTCTCATCATGCCACCACCCCTCCCAGACGGAGGAGCCAACCATTCCGTCCGACCACTGCGCCCATACAACGGCACATTCATCAGCGGTTGGGCGCTGGCTCCATAACCAGCAGGCTGGGTTTGCCCGGGAGGATGCTGGAAATTCCCGGACCCGCTGCCACGACCCATGCTGTCTGCAAGTCTTGGGACTTTCTCCAGAGGTCGACCGGCACCCCCATGAAATGACGCATCATCCGACCGACGTTTCTCCGCCCCACTACTATGTGAGGGACCCACCGAAGCAGCGGGAGTTTTACCGGACGTCAACTGGGTTTTCCGGCTGCTGTTGACGACATAGTCAGTAAGTCGTCGCAGGACGCGTTCTCCCACGCGCTCGGCCTCGGTGTTCACACTGGCCATGCAGCGACGAATCACTACCGCATCCAACTGACGCAGCACCTGCAGGAGCGCCAAGCACATCTCAAACCAAATAATTAGCTCAGATCTCAGACCTAAACTAAATCATCACTAGGCCAAATCTTAAATCACTTTTTTCTCCTGATGTCAAATCTTCTGTGAAAATCTTAAACCAAATTCCAAATCTTTTAATAACTTAACATACAAGTGTATCTTTTTAGTTCAATGGTTGATCGCTGTATTAATGCATACACCACACTGAAAATCTAACAACTCAAACAAATGTTCATCAAAGGCTGTTGCTGTCAGTCACTCGATGTTGTTTAACTCAGCACTATTCTCCACGCAAAATTGGAGGGCTTCAATGACAGCCTGTGAGTAATGAACGAATGATTTGTAATTTGAAAAATTTAAATAAAATAGCGGATTCCCTGAATCCAATCTGGAATCAAATCTCAAACTGAATCACAATGTTTCAGATCGAGTCCTCATTCCTGGAATCAAACTGCCTTGCGTCATTCAATCGCAATTCAAATTGGATCGTGATTCGAATTTGGCCAAAACTGACCTGCACAACAGACAGCTCCAGAGCGCGAAGCAACTGAAGAGCTCGGATGATCTTTGACTTGTTGTCGACCTTGTACATCTTCTGTAGCTCTGAGGCAAAATCCTCGTCATCGCGAGTCAGACGACCACCGCCAATAGTCACAGTTGTTGCAGGCTTGCCTGGAGACGACTGCAACACAGCAACAACAACAACTATAGATGGCTCGGTGACGTAACAATTAGGGCATCAAACTGACAATCACGAGGTTTTCAGTTCGGTCACTCATGATGAGATCACTACCAATTTATTTACTACTTAGATGGGTGACTGTCTGCAGACAGGTAGACCATCTCGGTATATAACCAACCAAAAAGCACAACTCAGCCTTCCAACCATCCAGGGTAGGCAAATCAAGTACTGGCCTGCTTGGTTGGGGCTAAGGTGGAATGCATTCATTGCATCAAGTGGAGATGAAACATTAACAAAAAATGGCAACAAGATGAGAAAGAACTCTGCAATTTTAGAGACTGCTCTTAGTTATGTCCGGAAACATTTCAATGCAGCAGTGTCTCGGTATAATTAGCCACGAAAGTGGCACTTAATAACATTAACAGTGAAGATATAACGAGTAACTTTGGTATAGTGACGAACATGTAGCTGCTAAGACTATATCAGTAAGTAAGTAATTAAGTATCATTTATTTCTGCATGCCAAGTGCATACAGCAAATGGAATGAAATGAAAGAAAAAGCTGATAATATGCAAAAACTCAAAAAAATACACAAACAGCATCATACAATATATCAGCAATATAATGACACATTCCTTGGCAAAACGCAGAACTTTGTGAGTACAATACTATTCGGCATAAATCCAAGGAGCGTATCAGACCTTGTCGGGTTTAAACATCTGGCCAACGACATCGTGAAGAATCTGTTGAAACAACGGCACCATCTCATCTGTGCTCATCTTCTCCAGCTGTCAATCAAACCGATCAATCAACTCCACTGTACACAGATGCGTGGTAATGCAACGGTAAGGACGTTGAACTTGTGATCAAGAGGTCACTGGTTTGACTCCCGATTGCATCACAGTCAAGTTGTTACCACTTAACATAACACAGTGTATGGTAACACTTAACAAGTGTTACCATACACTGTGTCCCCCAAAAAGCATCCACGATATTTCCGACTGTAACTTGAAAACCAATTAACAAATTTTGATGATTTCTGGTAGAAATATTCCTGACACAACTTCCCACCTCACGCAATGTAAGCTTCTGCACTACCTAGGGAAAGCAGATCAAGTGAAATATGTGCTGAAATAAACAGAAAATGTGAAAAAAATCCCCAACATTAAAAATCAAAACTTGAATAAGAATTAGCAGATTTTAATAATTTTTGGCAGAAATATTTTTGATGCAACTGGCAATTAAATAAGTGTTTTAGTTTTCACCTCACCCAACGTCTGCTTTTGCACTACCTAGAAAAAGCAGACCAAGCATAATACGTGTTGAAATGAACGAAAAAATGTCAATAAATTCCATCTATCTTAATCTGTGGGCCCCAACAGCCAGTCTATTACAAGATTTGACTGTCATGCAGCAGTGTATCTACCAGATGAAGTTTAGGAATGTTTGTGAAGTCAAGAAGCGACTGGTACAGCCTTGAAACGGTACCAGGTTGTGACAGACAGATAGACAGACAGACGAACAGACGGACAGACGAACGGACAGACAGAATTACCATAGCTAATACACGCTATAGCTAGCTATGCTAGCTTTCACACGTAAAAATAAATCCTGTAAGTGAAAAATGGCCCAGTGGATATTCTTGCCTATGGTAATGTTCACATCAATTTCAGTTTTTCTGTGCCTCTTAGTTTTTCAGATAGGAGCCCAGACAGAACACAGAAAAAGATGGACAGATGAGCAAGACCCGCAATGTTGTGGATTAAGACAAAGCTGTACAATAACTCTCCACAGAGACTACAATAAGCAGAGCAAGTGGACAATACCTCAACAGAATTAAGTTTCTCCAGCTTCTTAACAGCCGATTCATACGACTCTGCTGCGGCTGCTGATGTAGTAGTAGTTGTTGTTGTAGTAGTAGTAGTGGCAGGTGTTGTAGTTGTGGGCTTGGCAGCACGCGAAGGTGTTGAGACCACTGACGTGTTGGGCACTGACGATGAACTCGTGGTAGACGTCGTGGGAGGTTTCATAGTTTTGCTCTGTGCTCCTGACACTCCAGCTATCAACACATACACACACTATCACCATCATCCAGCAGCGTCATGATAAAGGGGCAAGGGTACAATAGACAGCATTGTGGGTCAAAAAAAGTAGGCAGGACAGGAAGTTGCAATTTTCCCACAAACATTCCAAATTTCTGACAGAAACCCGACAAATTTCTGACAGAAGGGATTATGAGTGCTCAAAATTTCAACGGTGCCCCTAAATTTCCCCCAAAATAAAATCTTTCATCTCGGAATTTGCATTTTGGACAAAATTTTCAGACAGGAAGATTTTGTGACAGTTTTCTGACAGCAAAAATTCAATTGCCTCCTTTCCCCCAGCCACGACGCCACTGGGTATAATTCCCTCCTGAATTTTCTTCTTGTCCAAAAATTCTCTTCTAAAATTACAAAACTTGGGGCTAAAAATCCCCATTATGGAAAAATTGAGTGGCAAAATTAACACTCTGAGCACCAATAATCTCCTCTGTTGGAATGTTGCAATTGTCTATCAGTAAAATACAACTCTCTGACCTAACCTAAAGTTGTTTAACCCAGTCAATATCATCATTATCATCTTATAGAGGGGTTTCTTGTGGCCTGAACAATGAGTACCACTGCTAGGACCATGTCAGTAAAGTGTCAGATAAGTAGGTCTTGAAATGAACGACCAAAGAAAAGTCTTGAGATGATGTGTGAAGACTGAGAGTTACAGACAGAAGCAACTTAGCAACCGTTGGTGATAGAAAAGCGTGTGATATGTCAACTCGAAATTTTCCTAATTCTGACTAGAAAAATTGTAGAACTTGCATGTCAGTGCATTCAAATTCAACACAAGTTCTAAAATTTTAAAGACAAAATAATTCTGAAAGTTTTGACATATCAAACACCTTCCTATCACTAACTGTTGCTATTGTGCACACACGTGCCTCTGTTCACCGAGCAATATAATTTGGTACTGGCCAAAGAGCGACGATGCTCTGTGGCTGGGAAGCTAACCGGCTAACCATAGGTCTGGTGTTGCACTGGCCATGCATCACGAACTCATTGGTCTAGCCACTTCCAGGCTCAACAGCCAACATCTGGAAAATAAGCACACCACCTAAATCTCTCAGGGTATGGCCCCTTTACCTTAGCTTTATAATGTATATGACGATGATGACTCACAAGGCTGAGTGGATGCTGAGGATGCATAATCATCAACGTCATCATCACCAGCCTTTGAAAGGAAGTCCACAGCCTCCTGGAGCATCTCTGCCGGCAGCCGGCTAGCCACCTGGTTCACCAGACTCAGAGGCACGTGACCACTGATGATCTCCTTCATGAGTTCCTTCGGTTCCAGCCTCATCAGCCGAGCACGCACTGCCTCTGGTGAGCTCTCTGACGCCGGTGTGGTTTTACCAGCGGGTGTGGTCTTACCGGCGGCAGTGGAAGTGGTCTTACCAGCTGCTGTGGTGGCTGGTTTACCCGAAGTAGAAGCGACTTTAGTACTGGAAACAGCAGCTGGAGCAGCGGATGATGACAGTGTTGCTGGTTTTTCTCCTTTAGCCTGCAACGAACAAACATCCGATTGCATCATCACACGTTGGCCGGACTTAAAGCCGATTAGACCCAGTTCGGTGAAAATGTGAAAAGCCATCGCATGAATTTTCTGACATTAATGTACGAAAACTTACCAGGAATTCAGCGTTACAATGACCACAGTTTTGCTGCTAATACGTGTGATTTCAGATATGTCTTACCACAGGTCTAAAATACAATTCTGTGAATGTGAACTCGGAAACAGATGTAGGCATTGTGAGCATGTTTGGAAGAACAGTGTCCCCCGCAAAAAGGGCAACATGCCAGAAACTGTTGAGTTGCAGTCCAACATTCTCTGGCCTGTAGGGGACCCCTTCTGCAGGAGCCCCTGTTAAGTAAACAAGTAAGTACCAATTTATATAGCGCCAAAATCTCAGAATAGAATCAGGGCACATGTTCAGCCAAACATGCTTACATCCACCTCTAAATTCACAGTCACAGAATCATCTTCTACAGTGTACACCCATGGAAAATTTTCCACAAATCAGCGGAATATACACAGTAACTTTCACTGTGCCACTTTTAAAAGTGGCACAAAAAAGCATCGATTTTCCATGTGCCACTTTTGGTGTCCTAACGTCATCAAACTGGTTTCTCAAAATCTGAATTAAAAACAACATTGAACGTTTTGCATGTTTCACAGTTTTATCCCCATAATGCACAGATTTGGATCTATATTTTCATAGTTTTTCTAGCAATGATACCCTCCACAGACCCGTCTGGGATATTTAATACACTAAAAGAACTCTTTGTAGATGCTGAATCTCAAAACATAAACAATGCCTTTATTAAAGACATAAACATTTACCATTATATATAACATTGTTTTTATACTTGATTAACAGCCTTGATCTTACCAAATGGTAAGACGGCTACAATATTGTATTTGTATACACTAGGTAACTTCACAAGGTAATTTTTGTCGGCATAAAATAAACGTGAAAAAGTGCAGAAAACATTGACATCAATGAGATATATTGCAAACATCAACGCTCTAAACAGTCTGCTGATTCAGACACTTGGTGAACTGAGTACGATTCAAATTTCTTTCAACCCTATCTGTATGTCTCTCTCTCTCTCTCTCTGATCTTCTGTTGTACAGTAGGTTTATGACAAACCCTTCTGCCAGCTACTTCTGTCTTCTGCACCTCTCTTCAGGGCGACGCTGTCTTTGCCTGTGATATCGCTGGGCATTTGCAAGCGCTTTCATCCTCTTGTTGCTTTGTCCACCATCCAACCCTGCATTCTGTCCCATAACAGTGAATCACGCTTGCGTTGCTGTACTGTATCCAAGATGTTCCTGTTTTTTGGATTGTCTGCAGGACTTCATAATTCGTTACCCTGTCAACTCAGCTAACTTCTCCGTTTTTCTCCAGACCCACATTTCAAAAGCCAATTGCATTTCTCTATCAGCTCAGATGTCTCGGCATCATAGAGAACAATGCTGCACAATATATGTAACACTTTACTACCGTATTCTTTTCCTTAGTTGCATATTCCATTTTCCGGTTAACAGTCGTTTTTTTAATCATACACAACTGCTTTGCAAGACCCGACAACGTAACACCAGATAGCAGAAAAGGACATTGCAAGACTTGTTTTAACATGGAAGTCCAATTCAATTCAATTCATGGAGGCCCAATTCAAGTTTTTTACTGCAAACAATTACATGAACTGTATCTGTCAGCCTGTAATAGTGTTTTTTGTTATCTGTGCATTCCGCAGCCATATCTGATACGTGCATAGCACAAGCTTCACAGAACCACGCCACGAGGCACACTTCACAGCAGTCATCAGAGGCTGATGCAGCTGGCGTCGTTGCTGATTTCGACGCCACTGCTGTCACGGGCGCCTGACTGGCCTTGTCCTCGTCCTGAACTGGAAGTTCAGTAAAGTTCAGATCAGTTGCTTTCTGCATGCCTTTAGTTGCAACGAGATAAGGTGAAAAGAACACAGAGTCTGTGAAATGCATCTCCACAGCTTACAGTTAAATATGTATAAATTAAATCAGAGAACCGTTATGAAGATATGGTGCCTCAATGATAATGGGATCACAACCTTGACCTGTTGGAGTCACGTGACGTCATCGGTCACGTGACCATTCGACTCACGGTGGGCCGATTCCTATGGGTGGTCCATTGTGACCACGCATCTATCTTGCAACGTTATGGCACCTCAAACGTTGGATGCACGGACGAACGCTCAGGTGATTTTGTACTTGTCCAACACTATGCACTGCATTGAACAGACATCAAGGGGTAAGCAATTAAGCATAAAAGAGCATACAAAGCGACAGAACTCTACTAAAGTGAAACTAGCATACATCTGTCAGTTCATTTCAGATCTGTCACTCTGTACGCTCCGTCACTCCTTAATAATAATAATAATGATAATTTCTGTTCTGGTGCAGCGCTTCAATGCTGTTTTGTTGCACAACAGTTTGGCAGCCGCTGACTGCACGGACTGACAATCGTGCCCACCTTTGTATTGCGTAGTTAATTTTTAGGCTCCCTCAGGAACGGAGTACCAAGGGTCCAAAAAAATTAGAATAAAAAAGCTTGGCCCATCGCTAACTGCAGACTGAGGCCGGAAGACGAGGCTGTGCGGGTGGCCGTTGGCATGCGACTGAGACTCGACTTGTGCATTCTGCACAGATGCCAGTGTGGGTCTGACGTAGACGCCCAAGGTCGTCACGCCATGGTCTGCAAGAAAGTTCCTGGTAAGATTGCTAGACACCAGGGGCTTAACGACGTTATCTGGTGGGCCCTCAACGTGGCTGGAATATTTGCAACCAAGGAGCCATCAGGCTTAAACAAGCGGGGCGGCAAGCGTCCAGATGGGCTGACTCTAATCCCGTGGCAAGGTGGAAAATTTCTTATATGGGATGTCACAGTTGCCAGTACGTTGGCTGCATCATATGCAGATATTACTGCAACAGGCGCGGGACTGGTGGCTGACCAGGCAGCTGACAAAAAGGCTGATAAGTATGCTGACTTTACAGAGTTTTCAAGCCTAATGCGGTGGAAAACCTGGAGCCCCACAATGCTTCAGCACTGGAGTTCATCAGCAATCTGGGTCAGAGAATTAGTGACTTTTCTGGCGACGAGAGAGAGACCCAGTTTTATTCTAGCATATCTCTGTGACGATCCAACGCTTCAACTCGGAGCTTATGCATGACTCGTTTTCCATGGATCCACTGGACCAATAGCCATTTTAGCTTTCTTTTTAACTTTTGTTTTTAACTCACGGGAACCTTAACTACCGAGGGTATTAAACAATAATATTATTAATAAGTGAACACATATATAGCGCACTATCATTTCGAAGAAATCTCAAGTGCACATGACTTTGGCCCCAGCATATCCAGTAAATCTAGTCAATGGATGGACTCCTTAAGTTGCAAAAATTGTGGCCAAGCCGAAACTCCAGCAAAATGCTTGACGGCTAGAATTCTGGATATGGTAAACATTGGCAGAGCTGCAGTGCATGTCAATTATTTACAGCTAACATGGCGCCAACATGTGCTTGACTTGGTCAGTTGTGCGCTGGTAAGAAGTGAAAGACTAAGAGGCAAATGCCCACTGTCAAAATTTTGGCCTATATGAAAAAAGTCTTATTGTCACAAAATTTTAAATACGAAATTTGGGGCTAAAAATCCTCCATTTGAGAAAAAATCCGGGTGAAAAAAACCCAGAAATTTAGAGAATAAATATAAATATGAGCACCCATAGTCTCCTGTCAAAAAGTTGCAGCCGTCTGTAGAAAAGTACCAGTAGCATATTTTTTGCATCCCACTTTCCTAACTCACAACGGCACTGTATTTGGTTAAACTAACACGATCGTATTAAATGATAACATTAATCACACCCAGAGCCAGAAAGAAGGGGTACACCATCAGCTGGAACCAGCAAAAGTTGCATATATATATACCGGGTGGCGGGGGACGCCTCGTGTATGCAACTGCACGCTCTTTCGTGGCCGGGGGACCGGAGCCTCAGGAAGGTGGCGGGCTTGGTCAAGCCCAGACCGTAATGGTCTAAAGGTGCCTACGGCACCAAAGCCCCGATGAAGCGCCGGCGTGCGTGGAGGGGACAGTGGCCACGAAAGAGCAGTTTTGCTTCATTTTGCTTCGTTGTATAATACTTACTTATTTACTTACTTAATTAACCCGCAGCACGAAGAAAATTAATTGTAGTAGATAGCGTACTCAACGCTCCATATGCACTGATTGTCCATTAACCCATTTTTGCTCGAATTATTTTGTGATTTACCATTAAAATGAGTGTTTCATTTTTGGAACTGTGGGAAAAATGGGTTAAGCTGAAATTTTAAACGGCTGGCGGCTGACTTACCTACAGTGTCAATTAGTTATGTAATGGATTGTAAACACTGGAGGCAGAAAGTTGTAATTTTTTGACAAACAGCAGAAATTATCGTCAAAGGAGATTAGGGATGGTCAAATTTTATTTTTCCTTAATTTTTTTCCAAAATGGGCAATTTCCAGTTTCAATATTTGGATTTTTGTATTTTTGAACAGAAATACTACAGGCCTGCTGTATCGGATGGTCATTGCCATAATAGATTACTCAAGCTAAAATTGAGTGCATTAACAACGAATGTAGGGCCAAGACGACAGCCAGATCATTCATGCATGCAGTTAGGGCCTATAAATGGCAAGCACACGGATAAGTTCACGTTCTTATTAGACATCAACAACGTTCAATCACTTTATTATCCGGCCATCCATCTGTGCATTCTACACGCGTTCATAACTCAAGCAATAAGGCATAAAAATCCAAGATTGATGGAAATGTTTTCCATGGCACAGTAGCTGCTACAGCATCTTTCAGCTTTAAAGTGTCTAATGTCAGGGTTAGGGTTGTGCTGTGCAGTTGGACAGTTTGTATGCATAGGCCTATGAGTGCGCGGTTAGCTAAATACTGTGTCGGCACAGGGTCACATTTTCGCTTCTTTGTTAGCCCTACCATTAGCTAAGCCACAGGCTAACAGGAACATTTTCAGCTGCTATGCTAATCAGTAAACATTGGGCAAGTAGGCCTAATACGACAAATAACATCAAATGAAAAAGGCTTTAGACTATGTTAGTGATTACCAACTAAAGTCAGCTTGTAAGGACGCCATATGCATAGCACCATCTAAGGTTACCCAAATGATTTTTTGCTGTTTTAGAGGACTGATATCATCACATCGTCCTGGTAAGTTTTTTTACATATATTAATAATAATGGCAGTTGAGCAACGATCCATGACGTCTCGTATGCTTTTAATAACTTCAGCAAATATACGTACGCAATTGGGTAGTTTTTATTTTTGTTTAACTGGGAATGAATTTCCAGTGCAGGCAATGTATAGCTGTGCTGCGCAGAAAAAATGCCTTAACGAAATAATGAAATACATGCTAACAGCAGAAACTCCACTGTAGTTTTAACTGCTGGGTAATGAAATGATGACTTCAGCAGGCTGCAACATGGGTGATGCGCATCTAATCTCAGAAGCATATTGCTCAACTTCCTGTGCACTCCATGTTGATGTTGCATCGACGACAGCATCTCCAACGTCGAGACATACCGCTCCGATCCACTGGTGCGTACTCCCGACAGCTAAGCAGTGATAGAGGCGCAATCAATTTTTGTACTAAACTGAGTCCTTGCAGCTCTAACGCATAAGATCTCATCATCTGAATGCTACCTGCCTCGATCTGTCCACGCCACACTTGTGCAGTTGCGATCTGGTCGCCATTGGCTAGGGTATTAAATTCCTACAAAGCCTGCATCACCGTTGTCATGTCAAAGATGTCTGTCTGGAGTGTACACTAGCACTAGATTCTGTAAAACATCATTCTATTCCACTGCCCTGCACACAAGACAAAACTCGCAAAGATCTATGGGATGACCCGAATGCAGTGGCTGATTTCCTCAACTGGAACAGCTGATGACGTCACATCGCCACATGCAGCACTTGCAGGTGATACAAGAAGTAAGTCACCATTTTTGCCTTCTCTGCAACTTAATCAAGCACTGATTGATTCTGACAAACTCTGTCACCAGCACACTCAAAGCAATGCTGTGAATACAATACACCTAAAATGTTTGCGTTGCTACACTAATATGTGAAATATCAGCATTCAAATCACTGACGTCACAAGATAATGCAGCATGCAGATCCTGTCTGTCTATTAGCACTTTTAATTACTAACGAATTTGTCGTCAAGTGTGCCAATGACAAAAATGTTTAAACTGGTCAATTCTCATGACAGAAACTTAGTGGCTTAATTTTTTGCCAACCCTGTGAATTGTGATTCCAACTGCAAACTAGGCATGCGGACAGTTGACTCATCTGCCAGACTAAAAACTGTTCATTGTGAGATGAAAGGCTTATCCTCCGTTAAACTCCTTCGTCATTGATGATCCAACAGCTCTCATTCCTGGCTCTGATTTGTCCGGATGTGGTTGAGTGGTGTCTATTAAATCATTTCCTATAAGGCACTGAACGACGTGCAGCCAATCTTCACTAATGCATTGGCTTATATTGACAACCCATGGTCCATCTGTGGCAAGATTCCGACACCCAGGCAGATACCAAAAAAATTTTTTAGAGGGTAAACCTACCTGAAAACTCACCCCAAATTTAATCTAATTTTACAGTAGTTTTTTGTCCCACTAATAATGAAACATTTTATTTCAGCTCAGTTTTTCAAACATTTAAACCTACAAATTAGCTAATTCAATAGCTAGTCACGTAACAGTGCTCACTAATAACTGAAAACCTGTAGAAATCTCAAAACCCATTGGTTGGACATTTTTTATACAAACCAGTTCAAACCTAAAAAACCAAGACAAAACCCCCAAAAACCCCCTGGATTAGGTTTAAAAACGGGTTTTTTGCACCCCGATCTGTGGTGACACTCAGTCTATGTCGCACATGGTGAATGTCTGTTCAGTGAACAAGTTCAAAGGCAGTCTTCCAGCTCTTTGCACTGTTTCCGACACCACCGGAGAGTGACTGTGCCAAGTCCACTGCATAGGCTAAAGAGAAAAAGTCAATTACCATACATCATTCATCAGCAGTGACAAAGACCAGCAGTCAATGCCAGCTTGACACTGATGTCTGTGGTTAGTTGAGTGGTTTTACAATGTGACAGAAAAAAACAAATCCGTTTTCTATGATGATCCATGTTGAGGTCACATCTTCAAATACTGAAAACAATTTGCAGCAATGTCTTGATTCCCTCAGTGCTTGAACGCTGTTGGTTGGCCAACAACATGCAAAAGACATCGGCATACAATATAAAGTTCTTTGATGGCAAGCAAGCAGTCTATCCTGAAGTAGTAACTCTGGGAAATAGGCAGCTGCAAAGAAGACTAGTTGATCCAAATTTGTAGTCCCTGATAATACAACGGCTGTGAGTGTCCTATGCAGAGTGACAGCTGCAGCAGATCAGTTGACACGAACTCTCTAAGAAATTTCTGATCATCATCGTCTATGACCACTAACCAGGGTAAAAAAACCGGTTTTTAACATGCTCAACCTGGTCTTTTTTATTAGGGTCAGGTTTTTGTGTGCAACCTGGGTTTTTGAAAAGACCCAACTTGATGGGTTTAAGGCACTCATGGGTTTCAAGTTACTAGAATGAGCACTGCACTGCACATCAAATATTATACTCTGCCCCCAACAGTACAGGATATCCAAAAATTTACAAACTCATAGGTTTTACTTTCAGCACCGGGAAACTATCTCAGATCATCAACGAGATGGAAACTTCTGGCTTACATATTCTTGGACTTGCAGAGGTGAGGTGGCCAAACTCTGAGCAACTTGTCAGTGAGGACATTACAGTACTGTACTCAGGTGGAGACAAGCATGAGCAATCAAGCATGGTGTTGGCATACTGTTGAGTAGAGAGGCAGCAAAGAGTATGATCAGTTGGGAGACAGTCAGTGACAGAATAATGACAGTCGGATTAAGAACACGTGCAACAATTGTGCAGGTCTATGCACCAACAAATGCAGCAATAGACAGCGATAAAAACGTCTTTTACCATCAGCAGGATGCAGTTACGGATTCCATCCCCAGCTAAGACATAAAGATTTTAATGGGTTGACTTCAATGCTCTGATTGGTCCGGATTAACTAGATTTGAAAATGTTATTGGCAGGGAGGCATTGGGACAGCATACAGATAATGGTGAAAGATTACTTGGCCTTTGTAGCAACAACAACTTGAAGGTTGGTGACAGCATGTTCATGCACAAAAGGATACATAAAGGCACGTGGCAATCACCGGATGGCTTAATGGTGAATCAGATTGATCACTTTTGCATTTCAAGACGATGGTTTACAGCAGTCCAGGATGTCAGAGCTTACCGTGGTCATGACGTTGCCTCAGATCAATACTTAGTAGTTGCAAAGATGAAACATCTACCTTGACAAAAAAGCCAACAAAATCGGACTATACATTAATGCAGAGAAATGTAAACTGATGACCATCAGTGTTTGGAGTGACAGACCAGATATACAGGCTGCAGGTTCAGTTGTAGAAAAAGTAGACAATTTCTGTTACCTTGGCAGCTATCTGTCATCCAACGGCAGCCGTGAAAAGGATGTCAAAGTACGAATTGGAAAAGCAGCAGCAGTGTTTAGTAAAATGAGAAAGATCTGGAAAACGACAACATTAGCCTGAGAGTGAAGATAAGATTATATGAAGCAATAATTTTGTCAACTCTCCTGTACGGTGCTGATGTATGGCCATTGACAGCAACATTAACAAAGAGACTGGATGCGGCACATCACACATGGCAGAGGAGCATGATACTGGGCGTCTCTTGGAAAGACAGAATAACAAACGTTGAGGTCAGAACCAGAACCGAACAAGAAACGATGGACAACATACTGACAGAAAGACGATTACGCTGGCTTGGACGTGTTCTGCATATGGACAATCAGTGCATATTACAGCAAGCACTGTACTGGCAGCTACCAGGATATAAGAGAGAACCAGGTCGACTAAGGGCGAACTGGAGGAGCACAGTCAACAAAGACTCACAAAAGATGGGGTTCACGAAAAAGCAGAGGTGGCAGCTCTTGACAGACAAGGATGGCATCGGAGTGTGGCCCAATGTGTCCAGTTGAATGAGGGATGAACCAAGGTCCACCAAGGTTTAAAACTTTTGAAAAAAACTTTGAGCGTAATAAAATTGTTCATTATTAGTTGAACAAGAAAGTAAAATTGGATTAAGTTTGGGGTGTTTTAGGTGGGTTTGCCCAACAAAACCGCCGATCGATTTGGCAAACACAGGAGACTTGACCTCAGTGCAATGAAGTGGAAAATGACAATGCTAGCCAAATATGCAGACTTCACAAAATACATAAGCATGTACATGTACATAAGCACACACTACATGCAACGCATGGCAAACAAAATGGTCACAACCTGTAAGCTTATTCTGCCTCAACTGGAAACTCATTCAAGAAAATTCTTGATATAGGCTACCGCACATTTGCCTAAGTCACAATAATAATATTTTGGATTTTTGAAACTGGGCTACCTTCAGAAAAAGGGGTGGGGACAGTTTTCTGGGGCGTGGGAGGTCAGTTTGCCTCGCCGGTAATTGAGAGTCAACCAGTGTGGGTGAATTTACCTTGGCAGCCCCCGAGTCTTGCTGTGCGTCGGCGTAGTACTGTGAGAGAGCCTCAGACAGCATCGAATCATCAGCTGCCAGGAGGCTATCATCAGTCGCGCTCGTCTGTCCATCTCTGCCCGCTCCAACCTCTGAAGCACTGCCAGCAGCTGGCTTCCCAGCCACGTCTCCAGCATCAGCTGGTTTTGTGACGGCGGACGTGACCGCTCGGCTGTTGTCAAGACAAATGCAGACTTTACTAGCACTGATCAAATACTCATGAAGGCTAGTAACAGCAGCAGTAAGGCCAGAGTTCGCAGGCACTGGTGACAACAGCATTCACTCGTCATGGCCACTGGAATCAGGGTTAACTGAAACAGAGGCTGAAAGTATCATACAAACAAAACGTTAGAGCTCTAACCCATGTGCTTGCTTGCTTGGTGTAGTCCATTGCGAGCGAAAATGATGCTCGTCAGTGATGGACAACGGCCATGTAATGGTGAGTAGAAAAACTAAGTTTTTAACTTAAACTAGATGAAAACGTTGGTTTAGAAAGAAAAAATGCCCTGAAAGCAAGGAAAGTCGGTACGGTACAGCTGTGCAGTATGGGAGGACTGTTATAAGGAAAACTAGCTGGTCTCACTGGAGATGCCAAATTTCGAACCCCACATACATGACCAAAGTGCAAATCCAGTAAATTTTGGAAGGTATAGTTGGCACAAAGAAAACAGCCACAGTTTTAGTTCCTTTGGCATATGTACTAGATCAAACTGACAGATCGGCTGCCAGTTTCTCAGTGGAAATCATTCATCAGAATATCATCTCTAAGTGCAGAATTTGGTTACCATCTGTTCACAATAGACAATTCAACAAAACGCTTATTCTTGTTCCCACTTACTGCAAAAAATGACTGAAAAATTTTAATGTACACATTGGCACAAAAAATAACTTTCTAAGACGTTGGTAATGACTGGTGATGCTCAACGGCTGAAACTCCCAGAAACTAAAGGTTCTGAACAATGAATAAGCATTCAAAAACAAATTTGGCTTAACAACAATAAGCTGGTCACTATCACACACATTAGCACAAAATTCTACACAAAGGCAAAAAATAACGTCATGGAAACAATTTCAAGTTCATAAAATGCAGCGACACGACCTTCAGATAACATATAGTTTTGTCAAAATTTAAGACAGCAGTAGCCGACATTCTGAGATTCTACCTTAACAGCTATAAATCGGTCACTGATGCGTACAGTGTAATGCACACATCGATACAAAAATTGGAACGGAGACCAAAAGTGACCTACTGGGAAAAATCCGGTCCATCACAGATTGCCGAAGTCCAAATACTCCAAAAATTCAAATTACTACCAGAGCAAAGAAACAGAATTTGTGAGGCAAATGATAGTGACATGACACTGTTTTTACTATATCTGGCAGTGCTTATGAAGCCAAGATTAAAGCACGTAGCTGGCCAGGAATATCTTGGAATCCGGACCCCCCCATTTTCAGGGTGATACATCCATAACTCTGCTGCAAAAAGGAGTGAACCACTCTCGCACGAACCTCCACACACCTGTTTAATTATAAGTTTTTTTTAACCAAAAAGTGCATCAGAGCGCAGAAATGTAAATCTTAAAATTTAAAAAAAATTCAAGAAGTGATATCCCCTGGACTCCCACAGAAGAGGGCGACTTCCATGGACGTCCACGGAAAGGAGGGTAAGAGTGTGAGGCACAAACGTTAAACCCTCCCTGACCTAAAAAAAGCTACGCCGCTAAGAAGAAGTACAATATTCTGGACTTAGTATGTGGGTGAGTCTGGAGATGGGATGCCCAGCAGCAGCAGCAAGCAGAGCATGCAGATCAAAGCAGAGAAGCAGTGCTCAGGACTTGGCAGGGCTGGAAAAACGCATAAAGGACGATTGCTGCGGAGACTGCATGGAAGAGGATGACACCTGCTGAACATGATGACGTCACTCGGAGCTGCAGCTCACAATATTATCACAGTAAACACAGAACATATTCAAAACTCTCTCTCTCTCAGACTATCACACACACACAGACAAAAACACCCCACGACAAAACCCCACTGCAACAAATCCCCCACTCTAACTACTCCTTTATGTTCCACCTGTTCACGAAATCCTTTTCCAAGTATTTCCTGCACTGTACTCCATCTAACCATGTCTCCAGTGGATCTAGCAGTAGTTTGTATCACTCACGCCACTTAAGTCCCGGGCTGAATGATTGGTTGATACTTCCTGACGCCAACGTACGAGACTTCCAGGACAGGTTGTGGGGTGGTCTAATGGTTAACACGTTGAGTCCAAGCAACGCAGTTGCCTTACATAACGTCTGGCGCATGTAGTACCTAAATGGATGACTGTCTTTGGGTAGGCAAGCAATCCTGGTACAGTTAACCACATACGTCAACTCAGCCTTCCATCCCTCTGGGGAAGCTAAATTAACCACCAGACCGTGTGGCTGGAGTTAAGTTGCACTCATCTGCCTCGGGTAGCCGCTAAGGCTGTGTGACTTCATATGGCAGCTCCGTACCTATGAGATGAGTTTCCTAAACAACCTTTAATTTTCAGCCCATTGAGTACTGCCAACTGCTTCCTGTGTAGCCACCTCAGCCATCGGCTTCTGGCGCTGACAAATTTTTGCCCGTGGTGGCACACTTTAAAGTTGCAAACGTAACTGTCAAAAACCGAACTACACTTGATGATTATTGCAATCTGGTCAACCTTGACTTTGGGCAGCAGCCATTCTACTTTGAATGTCAAGTGCTTTCACCTCAACTCAGATAGCTTGATCTTCCCAATTGGTTTTGTCGTAGAGTGGTTTTGTCATGTGGCTTTTTTGTTGGACACTCTCTCTCACACAAACACTGCACACAGTTAACTGATCTGATGAGGTCTGCTTAATAATCACCACAGATAAACCGCAGATCAGCTGGGATCAGACAAATGGTTTAACACGACTACATAATGCAAACTGGTCTTTGGCACTGCAGATGCATGGTGCCAGAGACGGACCTGCCGTCACTAACTTCAGCAATTTCTGTGACCTCAACTGATCTGCAGTGACCTGCGGTGTTTAGGCGGGTCGTACCTGCTGTCTATCACAGCTCAAAATTTACTGACCAATATTGAAAAGTCTTTCACCAACACACTTTCAAGTAATTTTGCACGAAAGTAAACTAATTTTGACCACTTTTTCGCATTTTATAAATTAACAGAATGACAGCGTTCTATGGTTGATCTACCAAATGACAATATAGCCAGACAGTTCGTGCCTATAAGGCACTCAAAGCATACAGGCACAAAGTTCCATGCTGACAGTGCAGACTGCGCTCAATGGCAAGAGACAGCAACAGAGGGAGAGCCGTGGTGTCCGTGTCGGACTTTGTCGATGACCTCCAATCTTCAGACACCATCTTCATAGTGGGCATGCCCCAGACTGGAGTGTAGCCTTCTCCACGAGCTGCCTCCACCATCTTCCCGTGTTCTGTAAATTGCCGTGCTAAATTCAGACTATGGTTGAGCGGCTGGAGGTCAGCTTCTATGGTCTTGATCCAGGTGTGACGTGGGTGACCTGGTCGGCGCTTCCAGTCCTTGGGGAGGCCGAGAATCGACGTATACAGGGCTCTGTACGTATCCTGCGAGTCACCCGTCCTTGCTACGTGCCAGAGGAAACGGAGACATCTTGTCCGAATAAGCAACAGCGGTTGTGTTGGAGAGCCGGTTCGAAGCATTCGTAACATGATCCATGTACAGAATCCGTAGAATACGTCGAAGACAGATGTCGACATGAGAAGCAACAAAAGCAAGGCAAGGTGCAGCACAGATGGACTCATGTGTTTGTCAAATGATGTCCTGCAGAATGGCATCCGATGAACAAAACGACTGTGTCATACAGTGCAAGACGTGCAATAGATCTGTAATGGCAGTGTCATGGCATGGTGCACAAACATCCAGTGCCTAACCAGCAGCAGCCATTAGTTCTGGTGCATTAGTTCTGGACTTTGTGCAGCGTGACCAAAAACTGGTCCAAAATAATGAAGATCACTATGACGTCGATGCGGAGAGAGGACTGGTAGCCATCTCACGACGTGCTGACGCTACAGCTCTAGGGATCCACATTTTCAGCCAGACACACCATTTGTCACAAGGCAGTATTCAGTAGTGTAGCATTCGAAGCATGGTAGTCATTTTTAATCTATTATGGCAAATATTGTGCTGCATGTGCCAGTGAAGAAATTATTATGAATATCAGCCAGTACTGAACGATGTTATAACACAAAACTTCATAGCCTGCTTTTTAGACCGCCCTGTACAACAGCAGCTTTCATAAGACAATTGAGATGTCTAATACTATTATAAATGGAAGATGTACAGTATTCAAATTATCACTCCATCTGATTATATTTGAGCAGTTTTTTCACACCCGAAAAACACGGACAATATCCAATTACCACTGATTATTTTGCAAACATAAAAAATTCTCAGGGACAGCCAGAATGTTTTCTACTATTTTACAATGTTAAAGTACTTATTGTGCTATAAAAACATTAATACACAAGTTTTACTTTATTTCGGGACTGCAAATGTCAACAATTTAACAGTAACAGCATATTTTGGACACTTCCGATTTGCCACTTATTTCTCTGATGACTGGCAGCAACACATATACTTAGCTGCTAAAACCCTTCTCAAACTCATAAAAATATCTAAGTTGATGTTGAAATCTATCAATTAACTTTCAAAACTGCAAACTTATTAGTTCTTTTTCCCACTTACATTTCTTCAGTATATCACAGCTTAAACAGCAGTAAACTACTTCGTTGTTACTGGATGTAGATAGCTAAGGGGTTGTATATTGTCAAGTCACGATAAGTAAATAAATTTTACTGTTTAAAGTAATTTTTACTGAATTTTATAACTCAAAATTTTTCAGCTAGTGTGTGTTCAACAGAAAAATCATACTTCCTTTTATGAACAGTACAATTAACATATCACAGGGCAGTTAACGATTTAGCACTTAGAAGGGACCCAGGATAAACCAAACTAAACATTTCTTGACCCATAGATAAAAAAAACTAAAAATATGGAGGCAGAGCCCAACGTGAGTTCACCTGGTGCCAAAAGTCCTATTGGGAAAAAAATTCACGTAGCTGAAATTCCACCAGTAGCAAAGTCACATGGCCCAAAGTCAAATGCATTCGCATACACGAAAAACGCACTGTCGACTTAAAAGTAGGAAACATTAGCCACATAATCTCTAATGTTAGTGGACCAAAAAATACCAATTTCTTTTGTTCAACATGGAAGGAATTGTAGTTGATAATTCTGTTTTCCACTTGTCAATAACTCTATCTGTTTCACAGATATTCGTGGTCAAAGTCAAAAGTTGTTGTAAATTGCACCAAATTTTGGACTTTTTTGCCCTCCAAGTTATAAGAAGGTGGCATCCCCTAAAACTTGTACCCACGTTATCACCATTAGCTAGCAGCACGTCAAGTGGCAAAGTTTCATGAGGCTACTTCCCTGGCTCCAAAGTTCTTGCAGCTAATATGCTAAATTTTAACCCAAATTTGACCCCCACTGTAAAAAATTGTAAAGGGGACCCCATCCCCTGTGGGGGTACGCTAGCTAGATCTGGTCATTCTCTAGTGTGTGTAAAAATTTCGGGGCTCAGCACTTCCTAGTACCCGAAATATGGTCTCCCAAAAAAGTAGATTTGGGTGGGTATGATTTGGCCTCTAGATCCTCATAGTTAGTGGACCAAAATTCACCAGACTTTCTTTGTTAAACGCAAAAGGAATCAAGGTAAATAAAATATTTGTCTAATTTTGATTATCTCAATTCGTTCCAAAGATAATCAACATCAAAGTTTGAAGTCGTCAAAAATTGCGCCAAATTTTGCATGTTCTTTGCCCCTAAGTTTTTTTGGGAGAGCCACCCGAAATTTTGGACTGACATTATAAAATCGAACACACTTCCAATCACGGTGCAAAATTTCGTGGCAATCAGCCAGCGGAGCTGGGAGATCTCAAGGCAACAAAAGATAACTACAAATTTGGGGCGGAACCCAACATGAGTCCGCCCGGCGCCATAAGTAAAATAAAGAGGAAAATTCAGAGGGCTGAAATTCCCCTGGTAGCAAAGTCACATGGCCCGAAGTGAAATGCATTTATCGTATGCAGAATGTGCACTGTCGATTTAGGGTAGGTAAACATTAGCCATGTAATCTCTGATGTTAGTGAAGCAAAGTTCACCAAATTTCTTTTGATCAACGCAGAAGAGATTGTAGTTGATGACGCCGTTTTCCGTTTGTCGATATCTCTATCCGTTCCAGAGATATTCACAGTCAGAGTTGAAAGCTTTCAAAAATTGCACAAAATTTTGGACCTTTTTCGCCATCAAAAATTTTAAGAAGGTGGTGCCTCCAAAAAGTCGTATCCACGTTATCACCCCACGTAGCAGCACGTCACGTGGCAAAGTTTCATAAGGCTACTCCCATTGGTTCCAAAATTCTTGTGGCCAATACGCCAAATTTTAAGCCAATTTATGACCCCCATTTTAAAAAATTGTAAGGAGGACCCGGGACCCCATCTCTTGCAGGGGTGAACTAGCAAGACTTGGTCATTCTCTAGTGTGTGTAAAAATTTGGAGGTGCAGCACCCCCTAGGGGCCAAAATATGGTCTCCTAAAAAAGTCGATTTGGGTGGGTATGATTTGGCCTCTAGACCCTCGTAGTTAGGGGAACTTGACCAAAATTTGCCAAACTTTTTTTTGCCAAACACGGAAAAAATTGCGGTAGACCAAAAGCTTTTCCGATTTTGAATATATTTATCCATTTCAGGGATATTTGCCGTCAAAGTTCGAAGTCATCCAAAATTGCGCCAAATTGTTGCATATGTTTTGCCCTAAAACTTTTTGGAGAAAGGCCCCTTAATTTTGGATGAACATTATAAAATCGAACACACTTCCAATCACGGTGCTAAATTTTGTGGCGATCGGTAAACAGAGCTCGAAAATCTTGTGCCAAAAAAAATTATTATAAACGTTAGCAAAATATAAGTCCGCTCTGAAAACTATCATTTCCGAGAGGTCTAATCAGAGGAAAAACACTCCCCTCTCCCTAGACACCTCAATGAAAAGGGAATCACCCACTCCAGCCCACCCCAGGCCCTGACTCCCGTTCTATTTAATTGGTTTTTATTGATAATAAATCCGTTTGAAATTGTCAGCTCCAAGCCTTAATATGCTCCTGAGCAGCGTAGGCCTACAGCACAGCCAGGAACGTTTAAGCAACACTAGTTTCAGCTCTTGCTGATTTTTAGCGTGATGTGGTAAATTTTGCTGATGTCACGATATAGGTGAATTTCCACTTCACTGTCATTTTCAAAAATCAACGATTTCCAGCCCTGACCATCAGCTTACTGAATGAACTAATAGAGGCATTCAAAAAGTTTTGCAACTTGATACACTGATACGTGAAAAAACTGTTCATTATCTACACTGTGTCTCAAAAAACATCCCCAACATTTTTGACTACAACTTGAAAACCAATTATCAGATTTTGGCAATTTTTGGTATGAATATTCCTGACACAACTTGCCATCAAATTACCATTTAATTTCCCACCTCACCCAATATATGCTTCTGAACTACCTAGGGAAAGGAGATCAAGCAAAATATGTGTGTTAAAATATACAGAAAACCTGAAAAAAACATCTCCGACATTGTCGATCTTAACTTGGAGGAAAATTAGCAGATTTTAATAATTTTTGGCAGGAATATTTCTGACACAACTGGCTCTTAAATAAGTGTTTTAGTTTCCACCTTACGCAACGTCTACTTCTGCTCTACCTGGGAAAGCAGACCAAGCATAATACGTGTTAAAAATGAATGAAAAAAATCAATAAATTCCATCTATCCTAATCTGTGTTCCCCAACAGCCAGTCTATTACAAGGTTTGACTGTCATGCAGCAGTGTGTCTACCAGATAAAGTTTAGGAATGTTTGAAGAGCCAAGAAGCGACTGGTACAGCCTGCATTGGTCTGGAGCAGAACTTTATCGATACTGCTGTCAATGAATGGAGAAAGCATCTCCTTGCCTGTGTTCGCATAGTGGGCAAACACTTCAAGCAATTTTACTGCAGGCAGTTGAAAAATAGACAACTGGATAAATTGGCAGCCAAAGTGTCAGAAATGTGAACAAAATGTGTTTTTACGCATTACGTTAATTAAGCAATTATGCTGCATTGGATAAAAAGTGATATTTCGCTGGTTGTGTTTTCCCCAGGTAGTGCAGAAACAAACGTTTGGTGAGGTGGGAACTGAACGGTCATTTAATGGCAAGTTGTGCCAGGAATAATCATACCACAAATTATCAAAATCTGATAATTGGTTTTCAAGTTACAGTGAAAAATGTTGGGGATGTTTTTTTGCGACACAGTGTAAAAACCAATAAAACGCATATTTTTCCCGAACTCATAGGAGCTTAAAGCAAATGTGCTGTCACTGTGATTTATGATGTCATTAAGCATTAAACAGAAAGGATTAGGAGTGCCAGCCCAAACTGCAGAAAGTTAGGCTTGCTGATGCACAACAGTTCTCTAGTCTCCAGTTGGGACATGTGATTTTGTGGAAGCTCTGAAAAATATGCAGAGACGTCGACAGCCACAGCTGGACCTGAGAAAAACATTCTTGCGGGGCATATCTGGGGAGAAAATTTTCGAATTTTGCTTTTCAAAATGGCACATTCTGGTTTACTTCATACTGTATTTTTGAGCAATAGTGGGGCCCCCAAACGTCAGGGCCCGAGGAAAACTTTCCTCCTTCCCCCCTCTCTCAGTGGGCCTGCAAATATGTTCATGTAAGCTCTGCTATAATTACTTGTTTCATAACGCACAACCTGCGGATCCCTGATGTGTGTGGGCCTGACAGCAAGCTCCTAAGTGCTCCCCTAAATCTGGCACAGCAGTCCAGTCCCCAAGTTACAATTATCCAGCAAGCTTTTCATGACTCTGGCTTCGTACAATTAGGCCACATTACATACAGCAGAAACATTAAGTCTTAGAGTAATTATTATCCGTTTCTAAATTTGAAAATTTTCCTAGTTGGTGTCGGTGTTGGCAATCCGAACAATGAATGACTCACGTCTGTGGTGGAAGCCTGGCTGGAAGGACAGACATACGCTTTATGATGTCATAAATTACAATGACGATAGATTCATTTTAAGCTCATATGAGGCTGGTAAAATAAGCACCTTATTGGTGCAAACTGCACAGATTTTGAAAAGTTGTTTAGTCTAACGTATCGACTTGCAGAACTAACTAAACGCCCCTTGTACTATTACACTAAACCAGCCAGGCAGTGATGTACAGATTAAACTGTGGCTTAAGGACAAATCTAAATATAAAAAAAACTCTTAAGCCCTCAATCAATTTGGAACAGCTTGATGATTTTCCCCATGGTTTGCTGACTTGGTTAATCTCTACACCTACCCTGGTCTATGAGCAGGGTTCACAATTTTCTGCCAGAAATGGTTAAAAGTAATTTTTGCAATGCTCATGTGGTGCGCGACAGCATCGGTGTTGCCACATGAAAAATTAGTGTACAGTGTGCAATAAAATAATAATGTGTTTTGACATGGCAATAAATTTGAGGTCTCCATAGGGAAAACTCCTTGAATCTAACAGGTTAAAGGTCCGATAATTAAAATCTACACTTTATGCAAAAAATATATATATGCAAATTTTTACAGCCTATCTCCTGTAATTTCAATACAATTAAGTATTAAATATGTCTGCAGCCTAAAAGCACGAAAAATCCGCTTTTTAGATTTCAAGGTCATCAATGTTAGTACCATCAGAAAAGTCACAAGCAGTGCTTGCTATTCTAAGCAGCAAGCCTGTATCTATCTGTATGCAGTTGCATGATTAATTATTTGCTAGTAGCAAGAATAGCGCATTTTGAAGGTGTACAGAAATTTAAATGTTAAAAATGAAAGTTGTCTTGGTCTATCTCTAACTGTTTTGGTAAAACTCACTTTTAAAATGTGTGCCGAAGAGCCAAAAATGCAAAAAAATTAACCAAAACCCTCTATTTTAAGGGCTCAAGGTCTTTCAAGGTTATTGATGTTGGTACCAATAAAGGGTTTCAGTGATTTTTTTGTGATGTTTGGCTGCAGTGCACATTTCAAGTGTGAACTGCGCTGAAATGGCTGAAAATAGACCAAGACAACATACATACAAAATATTCAGTGTTAAACACAGATTACAGCAATTCGACCCTGTAGGTTCAAAGAATCCTGCATATGGGGGCCTTAAATTTGAGTACCCCCTTCAAAATGCATGATTTTTGTCAATATAACTAATTCAGCATGAAAACGGTTGCAGACGGACACAAACTTGCTGCTTATCACAACAAGCACTACTAACAAGCTTTTTGAGGGTATCCACATTGATGACCTTAAACAAACTTGAAATTCAAAAAGCAGGTTTTCAGTGATATTTTTCATGATTTTAGGCTACGACGCATATTTCAACCACAGACTGCACGACAATTAATCGAGGTAAACTAGGACAACCTAAATATAAAATTTGCAGCATAAAATGTATACTTCAACTCTCTAAATTTCGACCTCCTAGCTTCAAGGAGTCCTCTGTACAAAGGCGACTAAATGCATTGTCATTTTACTGCATGTTTACATGGATTCCCCAGATGGCAGCACTGATGCTGTCATGCGTCACGTGAGCTCTGCTCAGATTACTTGTTTAAATGGTGATTTTTGAGCTGAGTCGTAGGTTGCAATTTTCTGTCCTATCTTAGCTGTGCAATGTACAGTAAACCCCCAAAAAACTTTCTAAATCCAAAAACCTAAACAAAAACGATCTTCTAAAAACCTAGGTTTTTCAGCCCTGGTTAAAAATAGTGTGGCAGAAACAGGTTTTTGCCAGCTACTGCCACTTTGTTGTGTGCATGTTCATACCAAGCAAATGCAAAAAATCAGTCAAATTCTTTTGGTTTTTATACCAATAAAATGACAGTCATTATGCAACAAAACACTCCAATCTGTGTTACAAATAGTGAATTTTGCTTCTAAATTTTATAACTTGGTATGCAAATTTTGCATGTTAGTCGACTTATACTACCAAAAACAAAAATTACTTATTTTTGAACAAATGCCAGTTTGAACCAAGTTTTTGTCAGTTTCAACTGGTTTAAAACATCTCAAGTGGTAGAAAAGGCTTTCTGCCGGCAGAAACCCAAGATTTGCCAAAGAGTCATAACTGACTGTTACCACAATTTCTCCAGCCTCATCCATAAATTGAGAATTCACAACTTACCATTTTAAAATTTGCACAATTTCACAAATTCAGCCAAATTTGTAAAATTCATTAAAAATGTGCTTGCAAATCACAAATTTTGAGACATTTGAAAATTTGTGACAAAAAATCAGGAACATTATTACGCTTTGCAAAATTTGAATTTTAAATGTAACTTAAATTTAAATGCAATTGCATTAGAGCAGGCATCACATAAAATATGAATTTAAAGTGGGTGAAATCAGACAAAGGACATTTGTGTAAGTAGACCAAAGTTCACCGATCAATTTTTTTGCCAAAAGCAGCATGGATCGCAGGTGACGAAGTCTGTTTCCAACTGTCGATATCTGGACCCATAACGAGATATGTATGTGATCAAAATGTTAAGTTTCCAAAATTGCACCAAATTTTGGATGATTTTTGGCTTCCCAAATTTTAAGGGTTGAGCCCCCCCCCAAATAGCTGTACCCAAATTCTCACGCCTACCTTGTAACACATCATTTAGCAAAGTTTTATGAGGCCTCCTGGCTGCAAAGTTACTGAGGCTAATACCAGCACACTGAATTTTGAGCCAATCTTTGAACATTCACTGTAAAAAAAATTGCCGGAGAGACGCCTGTCCCAAGTAGGACGTGCACTAGCAAGCAATGGTCATTCTCTAGCACGTGTAAAATCTTTGTAGCAGCCAGAATATAGTCTTCCAAAAAAGTTGATTTGTCCAGCTCTAGATTTGTGTTGTTAGTGGACCTAAGTTCACCAGACTTCTTTCTCCAAATGCGGGAGGAATTGCAGATGATCACATAGTTTGCTAATTTTTAGATATCTCCATCGATTGTGAAGATATTCGTGAACGAACTCTGAATATGTCCGAAATTGTGCCAATTTTGCATGTTTTGGGCCCTAATTTTTTTTGGGGGGGAACCCCAAATTTTGGAACCTTGATTATAAAATCGAACACAATTCCCATCATGTGGCAAAGTTTGACCACAATCAGCCAACGAAGCTCAATCACATGGCAAAAAAATAAGCAAATAATAAAAAGCATTAAAACAGAAGCCCACCCAAACTAACATTCCAAGTAGCCTGACTGAATGACTGTCAGCAAACTAATACAAATAAATTGTTTTCATTGGTTTTGCATAAAAATGCACCAAACATTAACATCAAAGCTTAAGGTGGCGAAATTGGCCAAAACCTGTTCTGCCTCACTGGTATAAACAAAGCCCATAGCCACAAGGGGTGTGATGGCTTCAACTGAACCCATTTCCCCTCCACCCACCTTATCAGCTAGAATCAAAAAACACTGCATAAAAATAGCTATAAATGTCATCATTACCAAACGCGATTTGGTGACGATGTCAGACCTCACTGGAAAAGCTTACAGCGAAGCCCCAGAATGACTAGCTACATTAACAAAAAGCCAATGGGGTGGAGTTAACCCACCCCCTTTAGAAAAGTCTGGCAATGGGCCTACAAATGACGGTTAAGCCACTTCTAGCCAGAAACATGCCACTGCTGATTTGACTGCAGTTTCAACCATCAATTCCACAATGTTTTCACTACTGATCGACCAAGCCATCCATCATTCCATCTTTCTACCAGCCTTTTACCAACCAACATCAGCTCAACACACTGACTTCAAAACTGCAACCATTTAATTACTTCACCGAGCCTGCACAGATTGTCTGGAAACGAATGTCCTGAGCACCATGTCAAAATCAGTTTCGGTGGACACAACAGCCCTTACGTACACAGTGCTCCAAATTTCACATCCCTGGAAGCAACCTCAGACTATTAATTTATGACAGAAATATCGGGATTGCTTAATGGCAGCTTGAACGAGCATAAATGGCCACTTCAGTAACAAAATGTGTTCAGCCATCTTTGGTAAAAACCTGTTCATTTGGACAAAAACACAAACAAGAATGAACTTTCAGTATAGAGAAAGAAATGTTTCATGGCAGTTCACAAACAAAACCAGCTAGAAAATATTCATTTCCAACTGTGACCAGGACACCACAAATCACTACAGAAATGAAACTTTCTGAAAGTCAAATTTCAATGACAGTTCATGCAGGCTGATAACAAGTTCTCTGCAAACTTTATGCTGTAAAGCTTCCCAAACAGCATCTGCTTTTGTCTTTATCAGCATTAGTCTTCTGCTCACCAAATTTTACCATATCAACATAATGAAACATGCAGAGCATTATTTCATGCAAATTTCCTGCGCACTGTGAAAGATGCTGAATAACTTACGGTTCACTGACTGGCAGTGACTCTGTGTGACATATTTTGCAGCGTGACCAAAAACTGGCCCAAAATAATTATGATCACTATCTTCTCCAAAGATGGACTAATGGATAAATGGACACATAGATACAAGATGACCTTAATATGTCCAACGATTCAGGGTGCATTAGACAGTAGACACATAACTTAAGGTCAAGGGTGCAAAGTTCTGGACCACTGTGTACAAATGAGCTGTCATATAGTAAAAATGTGGATGGCAATGCTTAGACATTTTGAACCATTTCACTCTCAAAACTAGAATCATGACAGTGACAAATTTTCACATTGATCGTTCCAATAAGAGGCCACTTCTGAGACTGTAAAGCACTTCCGATCATGAATCTGACTCACACAAGAAACGTTCAAGTACTTGATCTTTAATTAAACTGTTGATAACAGTGATGAAAGACTTCCGGCATCTACATTCTACAGCTGACATTAAGCCTCACTCTGAATACTGCACACTGGGGTGCTGTAGCAAGTATTGTGATATGATATGACATAATGTGATTAGTAAGTTGAGAGTGAAGAGTCTTACCCGCCAGCTGCTGAGGTCGATGATGAAGTGACTGCACTAGTTACAGCAGGCTGCACTGTGGACCGCACTGGAGTCAACAGTCTACCTGTCACTGGATGCCTTTGACTGACAGCTCCAAACATTGGTGGTCGAGCAGGCGATGGTAACCTTTGTCCCGAGCTTGCAACCACACTTGGTGATGTAGCTCTGGTGTTAGAAGGAGTGGTGCCAGCAATGGTACCTGGAGTACCAGCTCGCAGTGTTCCTGGAATGGCCTGTCTTTGTCCTGAACTTGCAACCAGACTCGGTATTGGAGTTCCGACAACAGGAGTGGTGCTAGCAACAGTAACTGGTGTAACAGCTTGCGGTGTTCCTGGCACCAGTTGTCTCTGTCCTGAACTGGCAACCAGACTTGGTATTGGAGTTCTGATGGCAGAAGGAATGGTGCTCGGTGTACTGGCTCGCGGTGTGCCAGTAACCGGTAGTCTCTGCCCAGAAGTCACCACTACAGCAGGAGCGCTAGTTTGAATGCTGGAAGATGAAATGGCAGCAGCAGCAGTACCTGGTGTACCTGCTCGAGGAGTTCCTGGTGCTGGCATTCTTTGACCAGAACTGGCCACAACACTTGGAGCACCGGTTCTGACCAATGAACTCTGCCCTGTACTTGGTGGAATGGCTCTAATGCCAGCAGATGGAGTTGTATTGGTAACAGAGCTCGGTGTACTTGCTCGAGGTGTCCCAGGCACTGGCTGCCTCTGACCAGAACTGGACACTGGACTTGGAACACTGGTTCTGACAGCAGTAGTGGGTGTAGTCACTCGTAGTGTTCCAGCAACTAGCTGTCGTTGTCCAGAAGTTGCCACTACACTAGGGGCATTGGCTCTAACTCCTGAAATTTGTGCTGTATTCGCAGCACTTGCTCTGATGCCAGCAGATGAAGTGGTACTTGGTGTAACAGCTCGAAGTGTTCCAGCAAGCGGTTGCCTCTGTCCGGAACTTGCTAACAGACTTGGGATACTGGGTCGAACCACAGTACTTGGTGTTGAAACTTGTGGTGTGCTAGAAGGTGCAGGGGGCCTCTGCGATGAAGTTGCGACTACACTTAGAGAGACAGTTTTCAGCCCAGCAGCAGTTGTACTTGACACCAATGTCGGAGTACCAGGTCGAGGTGTGCTGGGAGTTCCGGGCCTTGCTGATGTTCCAACGACACTGGGTGAACAAGGTCTGACCACTGAACCTGGAGTGACACTTCGAGGAGTTGAAAGTCTCTGTTCAGATTTTTCAGCAATGCCTGCTGGTCCAGAAGCAGTTCCATCTGGAGTTGTAGCTCTTGGCATCGTAGAAGGAGTGGCAAACCGCTGCCCTCCAACTGTGCCTGGAGTAGACAGTCTTGGCGTAGAAGACATGATGGTAAATCGTGGCCCCTGACCAGAAGTTGTCACCACACTGGGTGAACTAGTTCGAACTCCAATAGAAGGACTTGCAAACCTCTGTGCTGCACTGACACTAGAGGATGTACTGGCTTGTGGTGTGTTCATTCTCTGAGCTGAGGTCATTGAAACTACACTAGGTGAGCTAGTTCTGATGCCAGCTGGACTTGTCAGCCTCTGGCCAGTAAATGGCACAGTGCCTCGAGCTGTGCCAGAAGGACTGGTAAACCTTGATCCTTGTCCAGAGGCAGTCACAGTAGCTGGCGAAGTGGTTCTGACTCCAGTAGTGCCAGATGGAGATGGCACTGTGTCTTGAGGCATGCTAGAAGGACTTGTAAATCTTGGTCCTTGGCTAGCAGCAGTGACAGTGGCTGGTGAGCCAGTTCGGACTCCACCAGAAGTCATTGTGGCACCAGATGGTCTAGGTGTGCCAGAAGGACTGGCAAACCTTGGTGCTTGTCCAGCAGCAATGACAGTGGCTGGTGAACTAGTTCTGGCTCCAGTAGTGACAGATGTAGATGGCATTATCTGACCAGCAGATGGTACAGTGCTTCTAGGCATACCAGAAGGACTAGTAAACCTAGATCCTTGACCACTAGCAGTTACAATGGCTGGTGAACCAGTTCTAACTCCAGAACTCATCCCTGTGCCAGATGTAGTGGGCATTCTCTGTCCTATGGTTGGTGTTGTGCTTCTAACTGTGCCAGAAGGACTTGAAGACCTTGGCCCTTGAGCACTTACCATGGCTGGTGAACTGGTTCTTATGGCAGAACTTATTCCAGTGCCAGATGTAGTGGGCATTCTCTGACCTGTGGTTGGTGTTGTACTTCTGAGTGTGCTAAAAGGACTGGCAGACCTTGGTCCTTGAGCACTCACCATCACTGGTGAACCAGCTCTAACTCCAGCAGTACCATATGTAGATGGCATTCGTTGTCCAGTAGATGGTAGAGTGCTTTGAGGCATTCCAGAAGGGCTGGCAAACCTCGACTGTCCACCACTAGTCACGGTGGCTGGAGAACAGGTTCTAACTCCTGCAGTGCCAGATGTGGATGGCATTCTCTGTCCCATGGTTGGTGTTGTGCTTCGAGGTGTGCCAGAAGGACTGGCAAACCTTGATCCTTGAGCGCCAGGAGTTGTCATGGTTGGTGAACTTGTTCTGACCCCATTAGTGCCAGATATAGACGACATTCTCTGTCCCATGGTTGGTGTTGTGCTTCTAGGTGTGCAAGAAGGACTAGTAAACCTTGATCCTTGTCCAGTAGCAGACACTGTGGCTGGTAAAGTGGTTCTGGCACCTGTAAAAGTACTGGATGTAAATGGCATTCTCTGCCTGACAGCAGAAGACACAACAGTAGGTGACACAACTGCAGTTGGTGTTGTTAGCTGAGCACCAGTCGACCGAGCAGAGGTAACCACAGTGGGCTGACGAAACCCTGTGCCAACACCAGCAGTGGACATGCCAGCTCTCACCGACGTTGTTCCAGATGCTGATGTACCTGGTCCCGGAAATCTCTGCCCGGAGGTGACAACAGAACCAAGTGCTGTGGGTCGAAGTTCAGTTGAAGGTGTTGAAGTTCTTGGACCTGTACTAGCTCTAGGGTTAGATAGCAGTGGTGGTGTTGATGAAATGGGAGTAAAGCTAGGACGAGAAGGAGCTGATGTAAACCTTTGTCCGGATGCAGCAGTCATGCTGGGAGAGCTTGTTCTAATGCCAGTTGGTGTGGACACCCTCTGACTGCTCGAAGTAGCAAATGTACTCGCCATCTGTGGTCTACCAGAGCTGGATGGAGTGGAAAAGCGCTGTGCTGACGTGCTCACAATACTCGATGTTGTGGTCCTATACCCGATGTATGTCGATGCAGTGGTTCTAGGTGTGCTGCTAAACCTCGACCCTTGTAAGCCAGAAGTCATCATGGCTGGTGAACTGGTTGTCACTCCAGCAGAGGTTCTTGATCCAGAAGATGGTGATGAGTATCTGTGTACAGTCATTGCAGAGCTCGTCGTGGTTGTCTTAGCAGCCGAGGTGGTACTGGTCTTGAGTGAAGAGCTGGTGGATGGTGATCCGAAACCAGAAGATGAATGGAATGTGCGGGACGAAAGTGGTGGCAAAAACTCTGAACTGGATGAACTACTGCGACCCTGACTGCTGGCTGAACTGACTGCTTTGACTGATGATGACGTCATCGATGTTGTCTACAACACACATGTACGATGTATATCAAATCTAATCAAAGTTTACTCTGGCACTGCTGCCAGAAGGCTGGATTAAAACACTATACCAAGCTTAACTCAGCCTTCCAACCGTCCAGGTAGGTAAATCCAACATCGGCATGTCTGGCTGGGGTTGAGGTAGAGCACATTCACTAGTACTGGGTGGTAACACTGTTATAACAAATAGCAGGTGACACCTCACAGCTATGAGATGGGTTCCCTACAAAAAGCCATTCAATCTACAATATTCTTGACAATTTTAATTAGAACTGCTTATCTTCAGCTAATACAACCAACACAGTAACAGGATATAGACTGACACAGACACTGCATGAGCCAAAAGTGCAATGTTATAACAGAATACTATTAATCTCATGAGATTCTACATTGTCAGAAAAAAGTAAGCACTTGTTATACGAGACATGCACACTGCAAATTCGCCCCCCCCCCAAAAAAACACCATAAAAATCCATTCATTAGTTTTTGATTAATAATGCTGTGGACAGACAAACGGACTTGTCTATAAACATCGATACCCAGTTACCAACTTCTCTGATGGAGTTAATAAGCAATAAAGACAGTCCTGCAACATGTATGTAATGTAACAAAAAATACAATACCTCATAAAAAACATGCTAAAATCAACAGACAAGCAGCGCCAACAACTACTTCACCTGTGCTGACTTAGCAGAGCTCACGGTAGTCACAACGTCATCCATTAAACCAGGAATCTTCACCACAGCAGCTGCACTAGTCTTCACTGGATCAAAACTTCTCCCACCAGTACTTGAACTTCTTGAACTGCTGCCACCTCCAGGCTCTGTCGCTGACCATCTATCGTGTGCCGGCCGACCGTGGCCAACTAAACTACTCTGTCTACCAGATGATGATGATGTTGATGTCTTCTCAGAAGTGTAAGATGTTGAAGTTCTGCCACGATCGCGTGTATCCTCTCGGTCGTCTCTTGACCTCCTTCTTCCTGCCACGTTCTGACTGTGTTCTCTCGTCTCATGTCTTCGTGAACTCATGTCATCACCGGACTTCCGCCAATCTCGCCTCATGGATGATCCAGATTCAAATCTTCTGTGTTCTGGACTCGGTGATGACTTTCTCTTTGCCGGCGGTCTTGCTGTGTTGATGTTTGCCAGGTAGTAGGAACGGTCCGACGACCGCATGGCCTGATCCTCATCACAGTCCTGGTGTCCGTAGTCAAACACTTGTGGGGCACCTGTTGAACTCTGTGTGGTAACAACATGAGAGCTGGCAGTCAGTTGTAAACTTTGCATCGTCACTGGAGTGGTGGCACTGTAGTCCAAACTACGTGTGGTCGAGCGAGAGCCGCTATAATCCGAACTTCGCGTGGTTGGAGTTGTCTCGGCTTTACCCTGGGTGTAGTCAGCCTGCCTGGAACGAGAGCTCTCACCAAACTGAGTGGAGTACTGTTCGTCTGACATGTCAGGTTTCTCATCGGACCACAGTGAGCTGGTGGTAGAAAACTGGGTGTCTAGTATGCCAGGTATTCCAGGCTGTCCCTGATCTGACCAGTGTGAACCAGTAGTAGATTGCTGAGAGACTGCAGTGCTGGGTTTCTGTTCTGTCCATCGTGAAGTACTGTCTAGTAATCCAGGTTTTGGATCGGACCAGCGTGAGCCAGTGGCACACTGCTGAGGGACAGCAGTGCTAGGTTTCTGTTCAGACCATCGTGAACTACTGGTAGAGTATTGAATGTCCAGCAATCCAGGTATTCCAGGTTTTTGTTCAGACCAGTGCAAGCCAGTGGTAGGCTGCTGAGGCTCTGAAGTGCCAGTTTTCTGTTTAGACCATTGTGAACCACTGTCAGAGTACTGCATTTCCAGCAATCCAGGTTTTGGATCAGACCAGCGTGAGCCAGTGGCAAACTGCTGAGGGTCTGTTGTGCCTGCTGTCTGCCCAGACCATCGTAAACTAGTAGTGGAGTACTCACTGTCTAGTATCCCGGGAATCTCGTCGGATTGGTGTGAAGGCCAACTTTCAGTAAACTGGCTATACTGTGATGCCGATGTGTTGTCCGATGACTCAGGATCACCTAGCAGACTGCTGCCTGCACCTGCACTGAATGAGGTAAACCCATCAACCCGAGGAGCTCGCTGTGAGACTGTGGTGCTGGTTTTTGCAGAGGTGCTACCACCACAAGGGTAACCTCCAGTACCAAACGTCTGAGTTGCAGTGCAGGTTGCAGTGCTACCGCCACGTGTGAAACCAGTAGCAACTGAGTTGGGGCTGGTATAGGATGTGCCGCCACCACCACTACGGGGTTCTGCCTCAGAAATGGCAGCACCATATGGTGAAGACAGCAGTCTACCACCACGACCTGCCTGAAATCCTGTGCCACCAACAGTTTGACCCTGGAATCTCGGAGTTCCGTAGCGACTCTGATAGCCAGATGAACCACCTCGAGATGGACCACCACTGGCTGTCTGTGAAAGTCCTGGAATAGTACCAGAATAAGATCCTCTTCCAACCATGCCATATCCAGATGGACCAGCAGACCAACTGTCACCACCACCACCATTGTTGGATGCGGAATCGTAGTATGATGAGGACGATACATCATAACCCTCATCAGCGGGACAACCTGCATATGAGCTATCATAGTCATCATACCCACCGGCTGTGTCACCATAATTATCATACCCCGCCTCAGCTCCGGTCTCACTGTAGCCATAGTAGTCCTCCTCCTCCCCCCCCTCCTGCTGCTGCTGGTTTGACCAATTCTCCGACCAACTGTCTCCAGTCCCGCCATAGCCAGTGTACATGTTGGGTTTACTGGATGAAGTGTAGTACTCATCTGTCAATAAGGGAGGCTTCTGAAGACTTGGCCCAGTGGCAAAGTTACTGGCCCTGGCTGTTGAAGGTCCGGCATTACCGGAGTACAATGCCGGCTTACCGAAAGAGCCACCAGCACCAGGCACGTACGAGCCAGCCGTGGTAGATGTGTTATAATCCGTGTACGAATTATCATCATAATCACCTCCTGGGTAATTATAGGATGAGTAGCCACCATAGTCACCAGTGTCATATCCAGTCTCAGTCTGCCCATAGTAGCTGTCGGATGTATCATAGTTGTCATCGTAAGTGGAGGCAGCAGCAGCAGTGTTTTGCTGATAGCTGGCATCATAGCCACCAGGCTGACCATAGGATGAATAGTCATCAGTGCCAGCCACTGAATATGAGCCACGGCCGGCTGGCTGGCTAAATGACGATGACTTACTGGCTGCGGTATATGACTGATAGGACCCGAGCGCTGGCACAGTAGACCTAGGGTAGGAATACTGGCCACGAGACTGCTGGAAGGAGCCAGACATGGAGTAGCTAGCAGGGGTTTGGAATGTGGCACTGGGTCTAGAGTAAATGCTCGGTTTACTGGACACGGACTGCGTGTTGCTGCTACCTCGTAATGACCCGGACAAACCACTGCTGCCTACGGCAGACCCAGCAGCCGAAGTCTGCAACACCAGCATAACACAAGACAGCTCATTTTCACTACGTCTACCATGGCTTTTAAGCTATTTTACATCCAGTTCAAGTAACAGTTGTATTTGAACTGGCAGTATTATTTCATACCAAATACTTTCACTCATTACTTGATAAACTACACTGTGTCTCAAAAAACATCCCGAGCATTTTCAATTGTCACTTAAAGAAGGATTACCAGATTTTAACACTTTTTAGTAAGAATATTCCGGAGACAACTGGCCATCAAATTATAATGTAGTTTCCCACCTCACCCAGTGTCTGTTTCTGCACTACCTGGGGAAAGTAGAACCAACGAAATATTGCATTTTACCCAAGGCGTATTATTACTCGATCTAAATAATGCACAAAAACACATTTTGTTCACATTTTTGGCACTTTGGCTAACATTTCATCCAGTTGTTTCGTTTTTCAACTCATCATCATCATCGACAACCGTGGGCTCAATGCCCGTTGGTGTCTGACGCCATTTTTACTATCGCTGCCCACCGCTGCCTATCTAGGGCAGCGTAGCTTAACTCCTGCAGGGTTGTCCCACACCACTGCTCAATGTCATCTGCCCATTCTCGGTTAGGC
>Ga0209367_1000378_pt1 | contig 42206 bp, 27 predicted proteins | sample WorMetLIZISLAND2_FD_187412 | JGI IMG/M metagenome (GOLD analysis project Ga0209367, IMG submission 187412) | Marine gutless worms symbiont microbial communities from Max Planck institute for Marine Microbiology, Germany - Olavius geniculatus... ... | reverse complement strand
CCCTTTAACTATATGAATCGGGGCCACACCTTTTTCTCTCTCTTATTCAGTTTTCTCCTGCTCTTCGTCCTCGCTGTCGGGTCTGGTGTGCTGTACTGCATCTCTACGGCGTCGCCGGCGCGGTTCTGCTCTGGCGTGACCAGCTGCTCCATGACGGTGCGTTGTTGTGAATCGTCTTATTGTGTTGTGCTGCGTGTGCTCTTTGACCTACTGCTGCGTGCTGGGTCTGTTCCTGCTCGAGTCTACAAGCCGAGCCCCGGGTACACTTTGCAACCTGGGAGTTAACCACAGAATTGTAGGGTTTCAAGTGCAATGAAGACTAGGAAGAAGCGCACGGCTTGGGTCTAGACCCAGTCAGATGCGCCTAGGCCCCAACAGGCAACCAAAGAAAGACCCGTTCTAGAGTCTCTTCTTCATACAGCGCCTCAGACCCGGGCCTAGCAAAACTTCAGTAGTTTGACGTTGACGTACTGAGTTTGCGTGTGTTGCTGTTCTGCCGGAGACGTGTACGGTGCTCAGTCATGCGCACAGCGCGCCAGGCGTCAGTGCGCATGCGTTCAGACGTGTCCAGTTCAGTCCGTGCGACGCAGTAGTTGACACGGTTGTTCTGATCCCATTCGCACAGCGTGAACCGCGAACTGATAGAGTTCCTATCCACACAGACACAGCAATAGTAGTAGTACCAGCATCAATAGTCGAGTAAGTCGATTTGAGCCTTCCAACTTTCCAAGTCGTGTCAAATCGGTCTGTAGTATAGCGTCACCTCTCATACAAGTCATGGGCGAATAGGGCAATTTGTAGGCCTAACGTATTTCACTAACCGTGTATACCGGTAGCCTATACAATGCGCAGTAAGTTTGTCTCGTGTTTGTCTGTTTCCTCTGGCGCCTTCTGTCTTGCACGGTCGTGGACCTCGACCGCGGCGTTTGAGTCCATGGGCCAATTAGGTACCACCTTGCCCCATCTCTCCCCCACGGGAACTTTGCTAGTATTATACACTATGTCTCAAAATAAAACATCCCCGACATTTTCGACTGTAACTTGAAAATCAATTGTCAGATTTTAATAATTTTTGGTAGAAACATTTCCGACACAACTTGCCATCAAATGACCATTCAGTTTTCCACCTCACCCAACGTTTGTTTCTGCACTACCTGGGGAAAACACAACCAACGAAATATCACTTTTTTATGCAATGTGATATGATTGCTCAATTAACACAACACGTAAAAAACATTTTGTTCACATTTCAGACACTTTGGCTGACATTTCATCCAGTTGGCCATTTTTTAACTGCCTGCAGTAAAATTGCTTGAAGTGTTAGCCCACTATGCAAACACAGGCAAGGACATGCTTTCTCCATTCATTGACAGCAGTGTCGATAATGTTCTGCTCCAGACCAATTCAGGCTGTACCTGTCGCTTCTTGACTTCACAAACATTCCTAAACTTCATCTGATAAACATGCTGCTGCATAACAGTCAAATTTTGTAATAGACTGGCTCTTGGGGCCCCAGATTAGGATAGAGGGAATTTATCGCCATTTTTTCATTCATTTTAACACGTATTATGCTTGGTCTGATTTCCCCAGGTAGCAGAAAAAGCAAACGTTGGGTGAGGTGGAAACTAAAACACTTATTTAATAGCCATTTGTGTCTGAAATATTTCTGCAAAAAATTATTAAAATCTGCTAATCTTTCTTCAAGTTACGATCGACAATGTCGGGGATGTTTTTTCAGGTTTTCTGTTTATTTCAACACGTTTCACTTGATCTGATTTACCCAGGTAGTGCAGAAGCATACATTGGGCGAGGTAAGAAACTGCACAGTCATTTGATGGCATGTTATGTCAGGAATGTTTGTACCAAAAATTGTCAAAATATGATAATTGGTTTTAAAGTTACAGTCAAAAATGTTGGGGATATTTTTTTGAGACACAGTGTATACCTTAAACAGAACAAGTAGTCAGTTTGCTATACATGTACATTATACAATCAAGCATAACACTAGCTATGCACAGCGTTCACGCAAATTTGTCACAACTTTTGAACTTCTGAAGTCGTTTGAAGTCGACTCAAGTCGACATGCCCCTGCCAAGTCGAGTCAAGTCAAGTCGAATGTGATCAAGTCGATGGTGGTCGTCACATGGAGTCATTGTAGCTTCAGTCCTCAAGTCGGGTCACGTTTCTGTACCACTGTCCCAAGCACAGCGACTACGTGAAGGAGCCCGGAGTAGGGGGCGGGAGTGGGCAAATAACTGGCTACGACTATGACTACTATACTGAGCTGACCTGGCAGGATTGTAGTAGTTGCGGGCGTGGCACAGTCGTTTGGGCCGGCACGAGCCTGGGTCAGGAAAGCAAGGCACCAGGCTGCAGCCCTTCATCTTGGGCAGTGCATCTTCAGGCCTCGACTTGATGTGAGCGTACGCATGTACAGCGTCCGTTCCGCGGTCATCACGACTCATGTGCACTACAACACGTTGTAGTAGTATCGGCTGTAGTGGTATCAGTAGTAGTAGTATAGTGTGAATACTAGTAGGCCTAGTAGTATAGAGGTAGTGATTACACGTCCATACATGCATCCGTACCTCTGTCATCATCACGGTTATGTAGGTTATGTAGGCTACACTATATAGGCCTACAATTAACAATTTAACACATTGTAGCAGTCTAGCAGAACACTTAATTCTGGTGGAACGATAGCGTATCGGCAACACCGACACGTTTTATACTGCACTCGTTCAATCGTACCCGTTTTAGGCCCCTTCTTACGACCAACAGCACGTAGTAGTAATTAAGCGCGTATAGCCTACCATCGCTATCGTAATTCTCTCTGTCCGTCCAGATCGTCTTGTCTTGGTGCCTGTCACAACCCGGTAACGATTAACCAAGCCCAAGTGAGATAAATACAGTTATACGTGTTTCTACTGAGAAGGGTAGCTGACTTGTTGCTTATCGTAAGAAGCACTGCTAACGAGCTTTTCGGCGCTACCAACATCGAAACTTACTGTTGAAATCTGTAGTCAGAACCTTTTCCTGAAAGTTTAGTGGCTTGTCAGAAGATAAATATTAGAGTCTATTTGTTGTGTTTACTTGCTACTAACCACGTCATAACTGCGTCATCAACTTATGACGAAATTGCAGAGATGTGCAAATCGTATTAAATTAAATTTACGGTAGTGAATCTAATCGAATCGAAATTTTTTCAAATTGAATCAGATTAGCTTTTATTAACCTAAACGTTTACGGTATCATTAACACTCGTTATGCTGTAGTTTGAAAACGTTTTTGCTGTGGTCTATACCGTAGTTTAGATTAACGGGATGGTCAACTGTCAATGGATTGGAAACTGCCGCATATAGTTGGTACTTGGTAGGCTGAAATTAACCGTTCAGAACATCACTAACATGTATTGTTTATCCCATGTAGGAAATTAGTCATTCTTCGTTGTTTTGTAAAGACTTCTAGTTGTTAGTTTAATTTTTTGTAGTAAACTTTTTTTCGTCGCGTCGAAATTCGAGGTTAGTTTTATAACTTTTATTTATAACGTTTGATTTGCGCATTGCACAAAATTATTAACATAGTTGAAATAACGCAGTGTAACATCGTAAGATCATTGGTAGTGGCCCGCTTCGGTCTATCAGGGTATGACTGAAAACCGCAGAACACCGCAGGACACTTTGAATAACCACCAAAAAGTGCTGAAACAGTAAAACTATAGGTTTTCTTTAATTTTAGAGCATTATATAGCCACATTACAGCGGTTATGTGGCGATACCAATATTTCAGGATGTGCAAAAAAACCGCAGGACACATACCGGTAAATGTATTGATTGTAAGCTTGGCCAATACAGAATTTGAGAACAGGAGTGGCGTGAATAAATGTGCAAACACTGACAACATGAGTGATGTACATTGTAAATTTAATCGTCTTGGCGCACGTCTTACGTATACGGCATATGCACCCTTGGCGTCCTGGTATGCGGCCTGCGTCTTGAGCGTCGGCGTATAGCATTTTGTCCCTGTTTTTAGGCGTCTAGTGGCATGCTGATTTTGTCTTTTTTTGCATTGTCTAGCGGCATTTATTTAAATTTACTGAACTACTGAAAGGTTAAGTTTTGATTTCACGTCTAAAAATCATTTTGCAGTTATCATTTATGTGTCCGGTGGTCTTTCTGTGTAGTCTTGCGGTGTCCTGCGGTTTTCAGGCATACCGGTCTATCACAATACCCAGCATGCATTCCCAATTCCAAATGCATCTCTTTGTGGGTGTGGGTAAAATGCGTCTGGTGCGTCTAGGTGCATCTGCGTCTAGTAACATACGTAACTCTTACCAAATCAAACCCTTCACATTAGTCCATACCTTATCCCTACCTCTAATACTGTACGTTTGATTCAACAGTAAAATCCTCTTAACAACGCCGCCATATTGACCATGGTTTTTACAGATTGAAATGTATGTAAAGGTAAGAAAATCGCTCGAACAAAAAACTAAGGGAAAACCCAACAATTTTATTACAGATATCTACACGGTTTTTTTTATAAAAAAGGACCACTTTTTGTTTTTTTCATAATTCACTCAAATGATGAGCAATTTGCATGAAATTTTTACCAGTTGTAGCTGAATAAATACTAATTAGAAATGTTTTAAGAAAAAATGGCAGTTGATTAAATATTTTTTGCTAGTCGTGATGTAACGCTGACATTATAATGTGTCACGGGTACAAACAGGTTAATCCCAGTTTGTGCTGCCAGTTGCTACCCTGCTTCAATGGTGAAAAATCTGGTTCGTTGGTGTTAAATATTTGAAGTTTTACAGTTGCAGCCACAAAAACGTGCAAAGCAATCGAATTTACATGTTTGTGGGGATAGTTGGTCTTTCACGTGTTCAAGACAGTGCACTATCACATCGAGCTTGCAAGATGTTGAGTTTTTGGATCACAAGACGCCAGATTTCATGTTTCCATGTTGCTCAGTGCTGACACGATAAGCATTTTTCATTAGCGAACCAGATTAAGTTCACCGTCGAAGCAGGGTATCAACTGACAGCACCAGTTGAGACTAGCAAATTTGTACCTTTGACACATTATGACGTCAGCGTTACTTCATGACTAGCAAAGAATATTTAATCAACTGCCATATTTTGTTCTAATATTTCGAATTAGTATTTCTTCAGCTACAACTGGTAAAAAATTTCATGTAAATTGCTCATAATTTGAGTAAATTATGAAAAAACAAAAAGGGGTCTTTTTATGAAACACCCTGTAGTCATAAGATGCAAGGATTAGCAAAAACGCTTTTTGAATCATTATAATTTGAGGACAGGTTGATAACTTTACCATAATTTGCAACATTAATTGCAGGAAAAAGCTGTACAATTCAAAATTCGGCCTTTCACTTTGGTGGAACGTCGCTATTCGCCATATCACAATTCCCGGCATACATCTCTTTGCACCAGTGTTCTGGTTCTGGTCTCTGCATTACTTATTCGGTAAGAAGTTATCAACCTGTCCTCAAGTTGAATGTTCAGAGCCCTAGTAACTAACCTATAAACGCCACAAGGCACGCAATCTACTGTCTTATTTATTTCACTTTCGCTAGGCCTACAGGCAAAATTAGTGATCGAAGCATCATAGGCCTACTGAGATCACGGATCTTTTACTACACCATGTCCGGAAATAAAGAGCCTACGGTTTTTCAACATATCTTTGTCAAACCTTGACCTATTTTCGTAATTTTTGGCCTGAGTCATTCTGAGTATTCACTTTATTAAACTGTCAAAACATTTACTCTTTACATTGCCATGTCTTTGCGTAGAGCTGACGTAATTATGACGTCATCAAAAAAGCCGTTTTTATTGTATCCGAGGTGAGAAAACTAACACTGTTTCGGTTAACAACTTTAACAAAATTGAAAATATGTTCATAATTTTTTGTAAGCAACATTAAAAACGCAACATGCAACTGACAGTATACTGATAGTCCACTTCGCCCAAATACTGACTCCACTTTACCATGTAAAATAAAACACTCTTTGTATTTTTACTTTACGCCACACCAAAATAGACAGAAATGCAGAAAAATAGGGTTTTTAGCCTGTAGCTGCCTTATTTGTCATCAATAATGACAGAACTTGCTATCAACCAACTTTTGAGTCAACAACTTTATTACAAATGTGCACTACTGTGACGCTAACGCAGGCTGCAGAAATGACGCTGCCTGCTGCACAACAACATTCCTGCGACAGCCACGCGTTAACATGACGGAAAGCAAGAGTAGGTAAAAAAATTTAGATAAAAAGTAATTTATTTCTATGCCAACAGTCTCTGGAGTTTTTCTACTGCGATTTGCTTTCATCAGTTTTCCTGTTTTCATATTGCAAAGGCTCATTTAGACGTTATCTGTCCGCAAAAGTGACATTTTCGATGACGTCATGATTAAGTTAGCTATATTTAGTCAGAAATAAATTTGGAAGACAAGTTTTAGATGCTTTTAGTAAAGCATATCATTGTGATAATATGTGCCAAAAATTATTAAAACAAGTTAAATTTGTTCAAGTTATTCAGGACAAAGTGCAGGCTCTTTTCGGACACGGTGTAGAACTCTTAGCCAGCATGAGATCTTATACGGTCTCACAGGGTATGTTGATCGGTTTGGGTCCGCTGTGGCGAAGGGCCGCCATAGTGAAAGGCACCGTGCCGTTTTTGCTATGGCGACTGCCACGACTGACGACTTCGGCCTTAGCTTCACGGATTGCTAGTCGACCAACTAGCTTCTCAGGTCTAAGTAGACCGTCATGGGCAGCCATTGGCAATTTTTGTAGGCACATGCACCGCTGTCGAACTTATTACCTATATTGTAATGTACATTAATCCATGGTGTGCATTATTGTCACATCAATCTTTCAAAAATGCTAACCCGATCGCTAACCCTAACCTTTATCTTTGTAAATGAAAACCATAATTTTGATTCTAAGCTGTGACAAAATCGTACTAAATTGCACGTGGAATTCTCACCCCCTGGTGAACGTGAATGTAAAGCGCAACGTGAATTTTAGTCAAAACTTCGCTATGGTGGCCCTTCGATATAGCGGCCCATTACCTGTTGATCTGGAGCTAGCTACAAATTAATATCTTGCAATTTTACAGCAATCTTATTAGCGTCATTTTCTAGAATGGTATGGCGATTTCACTGTAGAATCATTTACTACAATGAGGTTGCCAATCTTAGCATGATGAAACTATTCCAATCTCATTCCAGAACTTTCAGCTAACACGAGATATTACACAGTGATTAATGATCTGGTCCTACAAAGCTTCTGAAATTTCATGGCGATATCACCTGAGCATCGTTCTAGAATGAGATTGGCGATCTTATCGTACATTGAATAATTTCTACAATGAAATAACAGATCTCATTCTAGAACTCCCACCTAGCATGAGATCATACAGAGGTCGTCCAGTGGCAGAACAGCCAAACTGACCAATTACGGGACCCGATCTGTAGCGATCTCATCCTAGCAATTCTGCTGGTGATTACGGCAAGATCGCTGATCTGATGCTAGCACCAACCGTGATGAAAATACAATTCACATTTGCAAGGAGACACTACTGTTTTGCGTGAAAGAGTACGATTTACGATTAATATTATGATTATGGTTGTGGTATAAAGTTAAGGTTAGGGTTAGTGTTAGGGATAGGTTAGGGTTAAGGTCAGGGTTAGGTTTAGGGTTAGCATATTTGAGAGAATTAGGTAACGATACAAAAACACACAAACTGCGTATGAACATTGGTTATGTATTTGACAGCACTGGCTGGAGTCCGTATTGTAGACTTTGCTTACTGGCGAACTGATGATATGCCATCAGCGAGTTAACGGTAACAGCCTGTGACCGACCAGAGATGTAGGATGCAAACCAGTTGTAGACTGATCCGTGAATCCCAAAACGTTTGTGCATAACATCCAGTAGATGCTGGTGATCAACAGTGTCAAAAGCTGCACTTGAATCCAATAAGACCAGAACGCAGACATTGCCATCTTCGATGGAGCACAAAATCTGGTTTATAATTATAACACAGACAAGTGCTGTTTCGGTTGAATGGTATGGTCGGTAAGCGGATTGACACTTTGGTAGTAGCTGATGTTCGTTGCAGTGACTGAGCAGACGACGCGCCACCAGACGCTCCAAGAACTTGCTGATGAAGCTGAGGTTGGAGACCCTCCGGTATGGCTTTAGGTCAAACAGGTCAAGGTTTGGCTTCTTGAGAATCTGTTTGATGATGGCATGCTTCTCACTGGATGGAAAAACTGCAGTTGACAGTGATGTATTAGCCATAGATGTAATCACTGGAACCAGAACGTCCGCACACTGCTTTACAAGCCAAGTTGGAACAGGGTCAAGTGCACACTGCTTCGCTGAAATGGAGCGCAGAAGTTTCATTACCTCGTCTTCTGTTACGAGATCGAACTTACCAAGTGCAGGAACGGACCATGCAGACACTACCGGTTTAGACGCAGCAGCTGTTGACTGTCTAATTGTGTCAATTTTATTGTTAAAATTTATTGTTAAAATATGATGCAATATCACTGGGTGAAAATGGATTGAGAAACTGGCTGGATGGTTGTAGTAGACTGTTGAGTCTGCACCAGAGTGACTTTGTATCAGCACTGCACTCTCTCGGACAGCTTCTGACCAGTACTCTGCATGTCATTGTTGAAATACAGTGCGCTGCAACATAAACTGCTTACGCCACGCGAACTCAGCCTCTTTAGTACGTTTGGTGACATTTGGTGAGGTGGGAACTAAAACAATCATTTGATGGCAAGTAGTGTCAAAAAATTTTGCACCAAAAATTATTAAAATATTAAAATCTCACAATTTTTTTCAAGTCACAGTCCGTAATGTTGGGGATGCTTTTTGACGTATTTCTGTTCATTTCAACTCATATTTCGTTGGTTCTTTTTCCCCAGGTAGTGCAGAAGCAGACATTGGGTGAAATGAAATATTGAACTGTCATTTCATGGCCAGTTGTGCCAGAAATATTTGTACCAAAGGATATTAAAATTAGATATCTCTTTTTTAAGTGACAATCGATAATGTTCAGGATGTTTTTTTCTGGACACGGTGTACATCGGTGATAGCATAACGATTAGTTGCGTGGCGCCACCGTGCGAATGCAATAGCGGTATAATGTCTTTTTAGGAGGGTGCCCCTCTTTCGCCCCCTCATTCATGTGGACCCTTTTCACCCAGTGGCATGAAATTTTGTCACGAAATACTAGAGACACTAGGCTATCAAACGGTGAATACCAAAGTCTCTGTCTCAACTTGTTTTGAAACAGTACTGGGTTGTGACAGACGGACAGAATTACCATAGCTTTTACGTGCGTAAAAATCCATTAACTTTTGGAGAAGATATGTACAACTAAAAAGCAGTCACAGCCAGCAGGTACCTCCGCCAAGGCAAAGCTATTCGCCAGGTGGCGTCACCATCTTCGCTTTGCCAGCGGTTCCCTTATGTCGCCTTTAACGCAATGGTAACGAAAATTTCAAAGTGATCCAGAATCCAGGATTCCTGCCGGATCACGCCAAAAATTGAATCACTGGTAGTTTATGCCATGCCCGACATACCCTCAAAATTTCAGAAAAATCCGTCCATAACTTTTTGAGTTATCTTGCTGACTCACAGACAGACAAAGAAACAAACAAGCAAACAAACAAACAAAAACCGGCAAAAACATTACCTCCTTGGCGGAGGTAATTATATAGTGTTTTTTCCCGAACACAGTGTATTACTGAGACAGACACAAAAAAATAGCGGAAAATGCTTGTCTGGTTTGGCCTTCGTTTTACAACCGGACAGATTGCCAAAATATCATACCAGTAATGTTCGGTTAAATTCCAGACAACTGGCAACCCTATAGTGTGCACGTTTCTTTTGCATTAAATGTCCATAAGGCCCAACAAAAATTTCTGTTTTGGTTGCCTTCCGTCTCTAAAAGCTTTGCATCTTTAAAATTTTTATTGTATTCTGAAGAATATTTCGCAGTTTTCAGTTTCTGTTCAAAGTTTTATTGAATAAACAAGTAATTTGAGCAAAGCTCACATGAGGCGCGATAGCAGCGGTCCTTCCACTTTGGCAATCAGTGTAGACCTACAGCAATAAGATATTAATGCATCTTGAAAGAGTACTTAAATTTCAGGACAACATACGGATGACTCCTTGAATTTAAGAGATCGACACTTAGATTTCTAAAAATGTACATTCTATGCTAAAAATGTCATACGCAGGTTGTCCAGGTCCATCTCCAGCCATTTTGGCACAATTTACACTTAAAATGTGTGTCGCAGCCGAAAATCGCAGAAAAAAATTCACTAAAAACCCTTATTTTGGGGGTTCAAGGTCATTCAAGGTCATCGACGTTGACACCAATAAAAAGCTTGCCACTATTGATTGTTATAATGAGCAGCATGTCTATGCCTATCTGCAACCGTTTTCACGCTACACGAGATAATTGCGCTAAAATAACCACTTTTTAGGGGGTAGTCGTCTTTGACGCCCGCCTGCGCTGGCCTCCTTGAACTTAGGGGGTCGGGACTTGGACTGCTAAAATCTACGTTTAATGCTAAAAATTTTATATGCAGGTTGTCTTGGTCTATCTCCAGCCATTTCATCTTAATTCAGTGTTGAAATGTGTGCTGCATCCAAAAATTGCGAAAAATTCACTAAAAACCCCTTTTTTGAGGGTTCAAGGTCATCGATGTTGATAAATCTAAAAAGCCTGTCATTAGTAGCCTACTTGTTATTATAAGCAGCATGTCTGTACCTATCTGCAACCATTTTCACGCTACACACGATAATTGCAGTAAAATAACCACTTTTTAGAGGGGTAGCTGTCTTTGACGCCTGCCTGCGCCGGCCTCCTTGAACCTGGGGGTCGGGACTTGAACTGCTAAAATCTACGTTGAATGCTGAAAATTTCATACGCTGGTTGTCGTAGTCTATCTCCAGCCGTTTCATTGTAATTCAGTGTTGAAATGTGCGCTGCATCCAAAAATTGTGAAAAATTAACTAAAAACCCCTTTGGGGGGGTTCAAGGTCGTTCAAGGTCATCGGTGTTGATAAATCTAAAAAGCCTGTCACCAGTTCTTGTTATGATGAGCAGCATTTCTGTACCTATCTGCAACCGTTTTTACACTAAATGAGCCAATAATGGCGAAATAACGTCTTTTTAGGGGGGTACCCCTCTGATGCCCTCATTCGAGTGGAACCCCCGAACCCAGGGGCACGAAGTTTTGTCATGAAAAATTAGAGACTTTGAGGCAACCCACAGTGAAGACTTTGTGATTCTAGGTGTCGCCGTTTTGATACATTGCCAGGGCATGGTGGACAGACAGACGCCCAGGCCGTGGCTAAGACGTGCAAAGCATTTTGCTATTGCACGTAAAAACTGTTTTCATTTAGTATTTTATGCTGCAGTATTCTTACTTAGAATACTGTCTAATGTGTCAACTTGTTTTTTAATGTTGTTGTATAATATTATATGATGTGGTGATGTAAAAATAGAAATATGAAAAAATTTTTGACCTTTCCCCCATGTTTTATTTTTCTCCAGTTGCAGCTGAAAGCACGAAAAATTTTTAAAGCATATGTAAACTGCAGTGCGCAAATCATGTATTGACTCAGACGCATACCATAAACTGGACGCTAATTGAATAGGCCTATTGTTGGTTTTTTGTGTGCTGTTGTTTATGAGTTGTTATTTTTTTGTAGGTCAGAGTGAAATGACAGCACCATGGAACTGTTGAAACAAGCTATTCGTCATAATGATCTAGAAGGAGTAAAGATTCTGATAGAGCATGGTGTTGATGTCAATACAACAGATGAGCATAATGAGACTGCTTTGCACTTAGCGTCTCGGTACGGATGCATCAAAGTGGCAAAATACCTGGTGGAAAATGGTGCTTCTGTTAATTCAATGGACAGCGAATTCACAACCGCTCTGTTCTTAGCATGTGCAAACGGACATACTGATATAGCACAGTACCTGCTGGACCATGGCGCTTTTGCTGACCTCGAACCCAATCCAGTTTTTGATGCACTTTCATACAACCGCCATGATTGCGTGAAGCTTCTTTTACCGTACTGCACCGAATATTATCTAGATTTTGTACTTTGCTGCAGGGAACAACTGGCCCGATATTCTGTCAGAACTGATAGAAAAAAGACTTGATATTAATAAACTGGATGTTGTTGACAATAAAACTCCACTGTACGCTGCTTGTGAAGAAGGACACGAATCTGTTGTGAGCTTGTTGCTCAACAACGGTGCCGATCCCAATATTGAAAATTGCAAGTACAGCGATATTCCTTCACCTCTTCAGGCTGCTCTTCAGTTTAGAAATGCGATGATTGTTGATATGCTGCTTGAAAAGGGTGCATCATTGAATCCTCCTGGAGAACCTTTGTTGCACATTGCTTGTACTGATTTTTTTGCTGATTTGCGAAAGACTACAGATACAGATGCAGAAACACGATGTGTGCTATCAGACTGACTGCTGCTGCAGCAAGGAGCGGACGTGAACTGTGTTTATGAAGGAGACACAGCTCTGCATCGTGCTTGTAAAAGTGACCAGTTGGAAGCTGTCAAGATCTTGCTGGAAGCTGGAGCTGATGTCAGTCTGACCGAAACCTATTTTTATTTTCCTCTTGTTGCTGCATGTGAGACTGGCAATGTTGAAATGATCAGTTTGCTTGTGAAAGCAGGCGCTGATGTGAAGTGCAGAATAACATGGAATATGACATGTCTTCATGTCATTGCTTCTGTATCTGATAGTAGTGTTGCTGAGAGGAAGAGTGAATACGGAAAAACGAAAAAAGAATGTGTGGAAAGCATGTCATCACTTGTCAGACTGTTTTTGCAGCAAGGAGTGAACATTAATGCAGTTTCCGATGGTGGAAGCACAGCTTTGTATCTGGCCTGTTACATGCAACATTTGGAGCTTGTTCAGGTCTTACTGGAAGCTGGAGCTGATGTCACTCTGACGTCAGACAGATGTTATCCTCTCATTGCTGCCTGTAGAACCCGCAATGTTAAGATTATCAACCTGCTTTTGAAAGCAGGAGCAGATGTGAAATGTGTAACTCGTGACAATGAAACGTGTCTTCATGCTATTGCTTCATCATCTGGTCGTATTACTGCCAGCTCTAAGAGTGCAGGCGAAGAAGAAGAAACAAATAATGCAGAATTTGTGTCGTCAGTTGTTAGATTGTTACTGCAGCAAGGAATAGATGTAAATGCAGTTTCTGATAACGGCGACACAGCCCTGTACTGTGCCTGTGAAAGTGGACAGTTGAAGATCGTTGAGATCTTGCTGAAAGCTGGAGCTGATGTTAATCTGACAGGAAATGATCTTTATCCTCTCATTGCTGCATGTAACACTGGCAATGTTAAGATTATCAGTCTTCTTGTAAAAGCAGGAGCAGATGTGGGTTGTAAAGATTTATACGGTAATACATGTCTTCCTGCCGTCGCTTTGTCATCTTGTCAAGTTGCTGCAAATTGGAAGACTGGTGATGAAGAAGGAAAAGCAAAATATGTGGAACGTGTGTCATCAGTTGTTAGATTGTTACTGTGTCAAGGAGTGGATGTAAATGCAAACAGTGGTGGATATACATCTCTGTATTATGCTTGTTCAACTCAGCAGTTGGAGGTTGCTCAGATCTTGCTGGAAGCTGGCATGGATGCCAATCTGTTTTGTTACAGATCTCATCCTCTGCTTGTTGCTTGTCGGGGTGGCAATATCGAGCTAATCAACATGCTCATAAATGCAGGAGCAGATGTGAAATGTATTGAAAGTCTTCTGGATGAAGTTGATCACAAATCCATACTAAATTTGATTCGTGCTGGTGCCAAAATTTATTTGAGAGTGACAATTCCTTGGAAATTGAGAGTTAAATCCATTCGTCTCTGTCAGTTGGGCGTCCTGGCAGGATACAGAGATAGTGCTGAAGAACTGCACAGTTTACGTGAACAGTTATCAGCAGCTGGACAGAATAAAAACTTGTTAGACAAACTGCTTCGGGAGCTGTTGAATTGGCTATCTGAAGACAGTCAACAAGTACCAAGTCTGCTACGTCAGTGTCACATCGCCATCAGACGACAGTTATCAGCTACTGCTCATTTTAAGACTATACTTCCGGCGGTTGAGCAACTTGAAATACCAGATGTCCTTAAGCAGTACCTGCTGTTTGATGGACCATTGACTGAGACAGAGGTTGATCAACAAGAGTAGCAGCGAGTAGCTGCAAACTCAGACAGTGTGCGAACAGACTTCAGTTGTTGGCCCGTTTCCATTCTTACCGTACTATACGACTGTGTTTCCTTTATAATTTGAAGATGACTTGGATTGCTAGATAAGCAATACAGTGGTATCATGGCAGAAGGGGGAATTACACACCCTGAGTCTCTAACTGTCGGAAAATTGTTGAAAAAACGTTGTGTCTAGAAATTCAGGATAATTGTTGGCTAAAAACCCCAATTTTGGGAGAATTTAGGTGAGGGGTGAAATTAGAATTTCGAGCACCCATAATCTTCTTTGTCTTAAATTTGCAACTCTTTTGTTGAAATTTTGCTGGAAGTTTGCAGTGTCTGTTAACAAGCTGCAACTTCTTGTCCTGCCCACTTTTTCAACCCACGGCACTGCTGTGCAGTACCTGCTGTTAAATGGATGTATCAGAGAGATTGATTTTAGCATCATTTATTCATTTTGGTAGTCAACTAGATACTTGGCATCTCCAGATTGTCCGCATATGTCTGTGCATAGTGACGACTTTTGCCGAGACAACAGCTATAGCGACTGTTGCATTAAAATGTGCAGTTATCTGACAAAAACTCCAGCCCAGCAACTCTCTATGACAGATCGAACTGTTGTTTCAGTGCAATAGAAGACTAACGTGGTTCAATAAAAAAAGTAAACCCCTAGACATTGTTCTACAGAAATGTCAAATCTGAACGAATTTGAGTAAAATTTCATAAACTATATTCCCTATAAATTGCTGACACAGTCACCAGATTTTGTTGAAAAATATTATTTTTACAGCAGTACAACTGATGACTTTGAAGGGTTTACTTATGTAATGCCATATTGGTAACAGAAACATTTTGTTATCGATATTTAATTATTAATAACTCTGCTGAAAATAATATTTTTTAACAAAATTTTACGATCACTAGCATTTTATTGGGTTTTAGTGCATGAAATTTTATTCAAATTTGTTCATATTTCACATTCTTATACTACACTGTCTAGGGGTTTACTTTTTGTTGGACACAGTGTAAGATACTTATGGCATTTGCTAGTTCTGGCAGGCGTTTTCTTTTGTATCTTTCATACGTTGTATGGGATTATGGACTTTTCATACCATTTACTATTCCAATTTCTTCCATTTATGCCTGTGCCATATACTTTTAAGAGTTTATTTGCAGCCTGCAGAAGCTGATATCTCCCAAACCGCGTTGAGGCTTCAGAGTCCAAAGTTAAGTAGCTTAATTCTTATCTTGTTTAAAAAATTACAATGTTTAAGATGTAGTTTGATTTCTGAGTGTGACCATGTCACCAGAAGTAACCATAATATCAAGTTTATAAGCTTGCTAACTGAAAAATTGGAGTAGTGCTCTAGTGTTGCAACCACAATAGAATAATCATGTCAAATACTGATGGTTTAATTTTGGGTGGTTCTTTGTTGCAATTTACACGCCACAGGTAATATTAATGGTATGAAAAGTCCAGTTACCTGTTTTATGTATACGAAATCATAACTTGCATTTTGTATAGTTTGTATTGTGTAAACAAATTGACACTGACACTGGTTTTTGTTTACTATATAGTCTCTCAGTTGCTCAATACACACTCTGTTGTGCATGCGTATAATTGCGTTAATACATTTACGTATAGGCCTAATACATTCTGTAGGCTTACCAGTACTGTTCATGACAGACTTATTCTGTTCTGCTTATGTGCAGGGGCGCCTGAGACCACAAAGGGCAGGGGACAGCCTTGTACTTGACTAGCTTGAGGGCAGTGGTGTCATGGCCTGGGCGTAACTGCCCTTCCTCCTAAGTTTTGGGTTATTGGAGAAATCTTCTTCTTGTTGAAGAATATTTGTCCATTTGGTGCTGAATTGGAAACATTTTGGGGAAATTTAGTGGCAAAACAAAAATTTTGAGCATTTCTAATTTAATATCTGTCGGAGATTTGGGGCTGTCTGTCAAAATTCTGTTGGAAATTTGCAATTTCTCTCGGAAAATCGCAACTTTCTGTCCCACTTACTTTTTTACGCATGACACCACCGTTTAGTGACGTTGCAAAAGGGCATTTCTTTTCCACTGTGTAACACCAACAAGGGCACCAGGGGCAATCTAGAAGGCTGTAGGGGCCAGGGGCGTCATTTAAGAGGGAGCTGGAGGAGTCTACGGACCCCACAGGGATTTATGCTTCAATTTTTTCACTAAATCATACGTTTGAAACTGTTACTACTGCAAGAACAATACGTTACGTAGACTGAGACCCCAAGGGCCCCGAGTGATTACTGAGACCCCCCCCAAAGATTCACTGAAATGACGACACAGTATAGGACTTGCAGACAGACTGATGAGGAAATCGCAAATTTTTCCTATCCCTCACGTGGAGTCTCCTCGATTGAATCTATGAAAAAGCTTTACACATTCTGAAACTAGAATCTTCTAGTGATCTGAGAGTGAAAATTGTGCTGGACTAGACCCGCAAAAAAGTGGCGGCTGTTTTATGCACTTTTACCCCAGGATTGCTAGCATCCCAATGCTGGGATTTTAGGATTACAAAAATTCCATGAAATATTACTTTTTTCAAGTGTTAGATGATAAACAATTTTAGCTGTCAAAAAGAGTGCTTGCTATGCACTGTAATTTGCATTTGACAGTTAGTTCTTACAGTTCAGACGTACGGGTAAGGACCTGCTGCATTGTGTGCATGTAGTATCACAGGCTGAATGGTAGTTCAAGCCATGTGTTAACGGCGACTTCTTTCTTATGGGAAAGTCAAAAATTCGACCCCTCACAGAATTAAAACCCCTGATCTGATTTTTGAGATAAAATTTGGCACGGTTGATTACGTCGGCTAGATGACCCCTCATGCAAAATTTCATATAAATCTGATATTATTCAGCAGCACACTGACACACGGTCAGTGTGATGCGGGCAATATTACCTTTTATAATTTTTGCTGTTTTCGATGTGCAAATCCTTAAATGTTGCAGTAAACAAGTGTGTAAACTGATGTTTTGTACATTTATGTCTAGTAAAGCTACTGTAGTGATGCTATGTAACAACTAATCTGTACGCCTGATCTCGAAAACGGGATCCCGAGATTAGAAATTCCTAATCCTAAATTCCGGAATTAAGAAATGAATCACGTGATTGCAATCACAAGGACGGACAGACGGAATTGCCGTAGCATATGCGCGCTATAGCATATTATGCTGTCGTACGGCAAAATAATCTGAGCAACAAATATTTACACAGATTATATATTCTTTGTGAAGTACAGGTTTTGTTTATGGTTGGTATATGGCACTTTATGATATTGCATAATAATTGAATTTGTAGCGTGTGTAATTAAACTTGCACTACTGAGAACTATAAACTGATGCTGAGAGTTTGTTTTTGGTGCGTCTTACTGCACTTTTGCTGCTCGCCGCTATACAGTGCTGTACTGAGGCAATGCGATCTACGCTAGCCTAGTTCTAACTAACTAGGGATGTTAACGAGACTCGACTGGCCCGAGACTTGCAAAAAAATTCTCGTGCTCGAGAATTATATTTCTCGCTCGCCCCTAGATTGTTCACCTCCTGGCTGATTCGCTTCCTGGCGCGTTCACCCCCTGGCTTGTTCGCCCTTTGGCTGATTTGCCCCCTCACTATGGACGGTTCGCTCCCGTTGAATACTGGTAATTCGACATCGAGGTTTATACATAATATTTGCCTTTAGGTCTAGACAGTTTATGCATGATGATGAGAATTGTGTAGACACAATAGGCCCACTAATTATCTGGAATGTCACACATCAAACGCAGTTGAGCTGGATTTATTGTTATGACTATAAGCAGTGGCCTGTAGCTTATAAAACACGATTATCTAAACCTACCTGTAGGCAGTGAAACCAAAGATAACTGACTTTGTGAACTGTTATCACTTTTTATGCAGTTTGTCACATATAACATTAATTGAAGTAACTATTAATCAGTGGTGTGATGATAGACTTACTTGTTGCCATTCTGTAAATTGCAACACCAGCTTCAGTAGTGAATCACTGGTATATTCAGCGGAAGTGGGGGCGAATCATTTTGGATGAGGGAGCGAATCAGACAGAGGGAGAACAAGCTTGGGGGCAAACACGCCAGGGGGTGAACAAGCCAGGGGGGAAACGGCAAAAAAGTGAAAAAGCCATAATTGAAGAGGGCTGCCACCCACCGCCAGTCCCCACAAGCACAGATGTTCCACAGGGTGTTTGTTGGACTGAGCACGTACCGGTTTTCAAAGCCGCAGACGTTTCTGATTAATCTGATCTAAGATAAACGGACAGCGCTAGCTGTGAAGACTACTCACCTATAGCGCCCACGTATCTTGACCAGCCCAGAATAGCTGCTCAGGTTTCTTTGCCTTCATCGGTCTGCGCCACAGGTCACTGCCTAATGCCTACTAAGTTGCACGCTGTGGCACGTGCACATGCTGCTTCTAATAAAAATACCATTTCCGTTTAATAGTCAATTACTCACCAGTGACTGATGGCTGAAATGAACAAATTACATTAAGCAGCAGGAAGGTGCATAGCAAGCTTTGCAACAAGCATTGTCCAGTCCTCTGTTGGAAAGAATGAAAGAATCTGCTTCTTTTAAGTGACATTTAATCGTTGGTGAGTGCCTTGACATGGCCACCCGCACCCGCTGCCGTCCATGTCCTTCATGCAGCAGGTGACCCTTCACGTGTACATCTTCCCTTTCTCCCCCACTGCCCAGTGCTCGGAGCATCAAGTGCATGCCTGCAGGCAGACACCTGTGATGCCTGGGACATTCAGGCAGCAGCGGCGGCAGGCGTCACCTTTGCACATACGCTAAGGTCGGTCAAGTACTCGTTGAGTCCCGGGAAAAGAAATTCTGATATTGAGAAATAGAATTCTTGAAAACTAACATCTCTAGTTCTAACCTGTGTCATAGAATCCAGTATGGATAATCACAGCCGTATCTAGTATGGCTAGATCTAGGCCTGCTATCGCTAATGTGGCATTCAGAGGGTACTGGTAATAAAAGCGGATTCCGTCCAATCGCAGATCTGCAGATGTCGCAGAGGGTAACATTGTAATTAAGATGGTGGTCCTATAAGGTCTTGGAAAGGTCCCGGATTTTTTTGTTAGTAAAAGAGTGGGAACCCTGTAGTGTCCAGAGACATGATACGACGTCAGTAATATGTCTGTAGTTTTTTTTGTATAATGCTACACAGACATTTGTGTATCACAGATGGGAGTATGCTACGTATTCATGGAAAATTTGGCCTTTTTTGAGGCTATTTGGCTTTCAGTAAGCTGCATTTGGCCGTAAGGCACTAAAGCTAGTTGGCAACCCTGTGCAGCATTCACACATTTGTGGATCATTTGTTTTACCATTGTCCGCATTCAGACTAGTTAAGAACTTATACAGAAGGCACATGCGGATGAACGAGTATACATTTCATCTGTATATGGCATCGCTGCTCTAAATAGCTATATAATCTGTTTTTTTATCATTTTTCCTTAAAGTTTAACAAAAATATTCAGCATGCTGGAGTTTGTGGCATGTTTTTACTACTTGTGCTTTGCTGTCGTTGCTACGTGCCACTGGACATTAACGTACTTTGTTTTTTGGTTTGTCGTTATCAGAGAACTGTCGCGAGCCATGTTGTCATCAAGTAGTGACACAGTCAGTGATAAAGTGATTTCTGCATCATGCCAACCAAAATCACCTGCCGCAGTGCAGGTTATAACTCTTCACAGCTCATCGTCTCAGAAGATTGTTGTTCCTGTTGCTGCGTCGCCCGGTAAGAATCATCTGTCAGTTGACCATGGTGGGTCTGACACCACTTCACAGTTTCACTGTTGTATCATCTTTCATCTGTGAAATGTCAATTACCTTTGTGATGGCATTCTCATTAGTGCTGATAAATTAATGCATTAAGGAATTAATTATGATTAAAAAAATTAACATCTCTAACAAGTTAACGCACGTACATAACTTCTATGAAGAAGGAATTCCAGTATTCAATTAAACTGTGGTTATTTGACGATAGAATGATATTTAGTAATTTCTGTTGTGGTTTCATCACTACACTAATAATCTTCAGTTGACAAGCTAATAAAATAAGACAATTTTGAGAGTGGTCACATCTTATGGATGAAACGTATAGTTATTCGCTTATGGCAACCTGCAGCATAAATAATTGATGGGTTAATGCATGATTAAAATAATTAATCTAATGCATTAATGAGATTGAAAAAATTAGTCATTTGACAGCACTAATTCTAATGTTTTTGTCTTAGCTTATCTTACCTTTCATTTTATTCGGTTCTAGCTTAGCACTCATACTTTTTATCTCTATCATTCACTATGTCTGCAGTGGTTAGTGGGTTGACAAATTTGTGGGTGCAGCCAAGCATGCAACAGTATAGGCTACAGGACTGACTGTTTGTAACTTGATAGCCATGGAATAAGTGCTGAAGCGTGGTCTGGAATGTATACATTTGCTTAACTTTCAGTTTTCTCGCTCAAGTCAGGACCGTGGTTTAACATATACCAATTTCATTTTTATGTTAGCTTAATCAGAGGCTGAACGGTAGTTCAAGCCCTGTGTTAACGGCGACTTCTCTTTCCTATGGAGAAGCCAAAAATTCGACCCCCACAGAATCAGAACCTCCAAACCAATTGAGATAAAATTTGGCATGGTTGGCAAGGGGACCCATCATGCAACATTTTATGCAAATCCCTCCAAGGGGGGCTTCTCGCAAATGGGTGAAATATACGCAAAAAATTTTATTTACATATGCTTTTTTTTTCAACGCACCTACAGGTCAGACCTCTTAAGGGATTTTTACGCTTAATACGTCAAACGATGCGGTTCAGCGCAAGGAAGTGCCTTTTTGGTTTACAAAATTACAATTTAATATTTAACGTATTTATTTGCAAAAATCAAAAAAAATTACAATGGCGCTTATAGGGAAAATTAAACAATTTTTTAAACGGTCATAACTTTAGCTGTGTATAAGATAGAGTCGTAATTTTTGGTTATAGAATATGGTTTTCGGGGATGGCCAATCTAATGATGTCATTTAATTTTACCTTGGAGCCTCCCTGGTTGCCATGGCAACGAAATTTGGGACAAAAATGGCTATAACTCGGCTTGTGTGGGGGATATCTGTGAGATTTTTGCGTCTATAGGGGGGTTGTGGGATGGGCCATTAAATGCTGCCATTAAATCGCACATTTTACTCTGACTGACTTGTTGCATGGGGAATGCAATGGGAATTTTACGCAACAGTCCAATAACTGCAATAATACGATTAGTTAAATTAGCATTATTGAAATGTTTTCCAGGCCTATATTAAATGGGTGATGCATGCAATACTAGCTCATTTATTTATATGGCCATTATGTGAATATAAAAGGAATTTTGTTCAATATTGTCAGCAATGCAGGCCAGCGGTGACGTCATGCCTGACCCATGTTGTCTGTTTTGTTTAGTCACGCCATTAGTTAGTAAGTAACAGTTATAAGCAGCTTGGCTACTGTAAAAAATATCTGAGGTGCAATATTTTTTCTAACTGATCACCAGTAGGAAAACAGTATTTTAGTAATAAAACCGCATATATAAATGTGCAAAACTGACTGTGTGTCAGTGTGCTGCTAAATAATATCACCTTTTGTGATTTTTTGCTGTTTTCGATGTGCGAGTTTTTTAATGTTGCCCTTAACAAGTGTATAAACTGATGTTTTGTACATTTATCAGCATCATTGGTTACAGGCTGCAGTGAAAAGCAAACTGAAGCATCGGCAGCAGATGCTGTCATTCAAAAGCAAGCATCGCAGAAATCTGGACCAGTGAATGTTGTCACTCGACGTGTCCGCTTTCAAGCGAAGCCAAACATTTCGAAGAATGCTCGAACCAGGTAACTTCGGCAAATAACGTGGTCTGATAGTGTGTATTTAATTTATGTATTATTTTGTAAGTTTTTAACATATGTGGTGGTCAGGACCAAACATTTGCTGGGTGTCACTGTCGACATGTTTTTAAGTGGAATATTCTTGGAAGTGATTTCGTCTTCTCATACACATTTCTTCGTAGCGTGGTCTGCTGTTTATTGTCTGTCGCATTCATGCAGGCTTCTTAAACTGTTCGACTGATTCACGTGCCATTTGGTGAGTATAGTCACATTTTTATGCGCAGCTGAAGCTACTGCTGTAGCACGTTTTAGCCATTGCAATTCAGTCTGTCTGTCCATTCGTCTGTCCATTACACGAGTGAATCAGTCACAAAGGTGCAAGCTATGATCACCATATCTTCACCATCAGCTGCCTGATAGACTCTAGTTTCAGGAACCGTAAAGCTTTTCCATAAATTTGAAGGGGGTCACCCCGAATGAAGGTGCTAAATGAGAGGGGGGTAGGGAAAATTTGTGATTTCCAGCCGATACGGTGTTGGCAGAGCGAGACAGGTCACACCTTCTAGTGAGTACAAGTAGAACACTATAGATAATTAGCCGCCGGTAGTCTGGCGCCCTCTGGTGACTGATTTTGTTTTACTGGGCTTTCAAACATGCATCGCTGTTGTGCATTCCTCTTTGCGTTAGCTGGGCTTTTCTTGTTACATTGGGGATCCATAGATTTTCTGGGGAAAGTGAGATTTCGTGGTTAAATCCTCATGCCGAAACATGCAATTTGCAAATTGCATCCAAACGGTCAGTCCTGTGCTACTATTTGGCAAACTATAAAAACAAGGAGAAATCCCATTTTTTGCCAAATTGTTTGGTTTTTGTTTGCTTATGGCTAATTGTAAGACAGTGAGTGAGTAGGGTTCAACATCCCGCCCAACACATTATATGTCATTTCAGTGATGGCTTTTCCAGTCAATGTATACAGACACATAATAATGAAACAGAAAGTTTAATCTTCACAAAAAAAACCCTAAAAACTGACCAGGAGTCTAAACTTGTTCCTGAAACTAAAGTCTTCCAGGCAGCCGATGGTGAATGACAGGGGTGATCTACAGGCATCGTCATCAGCTATTATGGGCATGCATATGTAACAGTAATGACAGTTTTAATAATCTTCTATGTTATCCTCCAGACAGTCATTAATATCAGATTGTTTTGTGTTGGAGGCTACAGGTAACACATGTGGCTGAAAGTTGAATGAAAATTTGGTTAAATTTATGTGCCAATGTCAAAAATTTGCTGTTTTTTATGGGTGCTAAAGATTCGTGCAGATTAGCAAAGAATATGCAAACAAGCAGATGTGACACATTTTTTTGAGAAAAAATTTAAAAACATTTGACATATCACATGCCTTTCTGATGCTAAGCATTGTCCGTGCCTGAACATAGTTTGGTTTTTGGCCTACCTGGCCACTCTGTGTGTGGGTATGTGTGTATACTGCTACTGCTACTACTACTACTACTACTACTACTACTACTAATGCTGCCACCACCACCACTACTCTACTGTATGTGCATGTACATGTACGGACTGTAGGCAGCTGTCGACGAGTGAAAAGGGTGAAGGTGTGAGGGGTGATCTACAGGCATCGTCATCAGCTACTGCAGTGTTGTCAAATGTTGCTGCTGCTAAGCCTGCCACAAGTTCTGCTTCACTGACTGCAACCAGGTTCATCTTGTTACAAGACATTGCATTGCAGTACAGTACTAGAAGTAATAGTCGTAGCCATAGTAGTAGTGTAAATCATTCAGTCAGTTTGGGATTTTTAGTGGCTTTGATGTACAACTACAGTTGTTGTTGTCATTGTAGTACTCATAGTATGAGTCGTAGTAGTGTGCCACTAGAGTAGTAGTACAATACTGAAATGCATAGTCCACCGCTGCATGTCCACTGGTGATTGGTGCTGGCTGTTTTTCGTTCGTTGTAGGCTTATACAACTATTTACTGTAGTAGCTAAATAGCTAATGCATCTGAAAGAAATGCATTTATCACTACTACTCGCGAGTAAGCTAATTGCTACCATGTGCTGTCTAGGCAGTGCAGCAGAGCATGCCACAGCCAAGAAATGCTTCAAATACTTCGCCTCTCCCACCCTCGTACAGCTTTCAATAGGCCTACTGTCTTTAAAAAAACTACCAAATATTAATAAACAATAAAAAATAAAAATAGAGTTTAAACATTCAATAAATAAAAATCAAAACAAATAAAAAAATAAATAAATACCTGCGTTAACACCATGTAGGCATACTTGGAATTATATAGTCACAATATTAAAAATTTCTAAATTTAAACATTACCAATTTAACTCTAAACGACCGCTTTTACTTGCTGATTGATTGATTCGTGCATCTTAGCCATTGTCTAGGCATCCGTCTGTCTGTTTGTCAGTCTGTCCGTCTATTTGTCCATCACACCCTTGCACTGTATCAAAACGGTGCAAGCTAAAATCACAAAATCTTTACCATGGGCTGCCTCACGGTCTCTAGTTTTTCGTGATAAAATTTCATGCCCCTGGGTATAGGGGTTCCCATCTAACGAGGGTGTCAAATAGGGGTACCCCCTCTAAAAGTGCTATTTTGACCCTATTGGCTCTTCTAGTGTGAAAACGGCTGCAGATAGGTACACACTTGTTGCTTATCATAACAAGCACTGGTGACAGGCTTTTTAGATTTATCAACATTGATGACCTTGAACGACCTTGTTTAGTGAATTTTTCGCAATTTTTGGCAGCATCGCACATTTCAACAGTGAATTGTGACGAAATGGCTGGAGATAGACCAAAACAACCTGCATATGAAATTTTCAGCACTAAACGTAGATTGTAGCAGCTCAAGTCCCGACCCCCTAGGTTTAAGGAGTCCAGCGCAGGTGGGCGTGAAAGATGGCTACCCCTCTGAAAAGTGGTTATTTTACCCCAATTATCTTGTGTAGCGAGAAAATGGTTGCAGATAGGTACAGACATGCTGCTTATCATAACATGCACTGGTGACAAGCTTTTTATTGGTGTCAACGTTGATGACCTTAAATCCCCAAAATTGGGGTTTTTCATGAATTTTTTTGCAATTTCCGGCTGTGACACACATTTTAAGAGTGAATTGCGCTGAAATGGCTGCAGATGGACCTGGACAACCTGCGTATGGCATTTTTAGCATAGAAATTGTACATTTGTAAAAATTCAAGTTTTGATCTCTTAAATTCAAGAAGTCTTCTGTACGGAGGCTTCAAATTTAAGTACTCTTTCAAGGTGCATTAATATCTTATTGCTCTGGGCCTACACTGATTGCCAAAGTGTCAGGACTGCTGCTATCGCGCTTCACGTGAGCTTTGCTCAAATTACTTGTTTTATGAAATGACGTCTTATGACATGTCTTATGACAATGTTTGTCAATTGGGCTCCTGGTTAGATTTTTGTTCTTTGTGCATTTTGTATCATTCATTATCCAGAACTGTTTACAGTTAGGAAGTTAGGGATAAAGTGGCAATTTGCATTTTATCTCAGCTACCTTTGGATGTATTTTATGGAGGTCTGGGCAGTGGCCCAAGGACCGACCAGTCACATTTTGGTGGCAGTATGTTTCAACGTACAAATCCAAGCTTTGTCAGTGCTGATCTTAATCTTATGCATGATATCTGTGTTGATAAACAGAGAGTAAATGTTACCGGTAGGTGATGTTACCATGGATTGTAGAAATGTTACTGGAAATGCTGCTGCTGCTGCTGCTATAATCAACCGTCTCCTGTTTTCACCCTGTATAGTTCCCTCAGATGTGGTCAAGCAACTCTCGGGAAAATTAGTAAAATCAGTGACTAGCAGATGCCAGATTTTAAGGTTAAAATGCACTTAATTTGATTTTCGCTGAGGCTTTGCATCAGACCTTGCTGGAGGGGCTTGCAGTACTTTCCTATACTTCTGGCTGTATTTAAAGTAGTCTACTTTTAAGGCAAAGTGGGAGGGAAGGGAAGGGGAAAGGAATGGGAATAGGAAAGAGGAAAAAGGAAAAAGAGAAAGAGGGAAAGGAATGGGAAACGAGAAGAGAAGTAGAGTTTCTCCACTGCTTCAATCCTACCACCCCTACTGTTAATATTATTTGTATGACAGCATTAAGTTGAACATTTTTGGTTGTTTATGTTAATAGTGATGTTACCGTGGCAACAATACCAGTGGTACAGTCGTCCAGTGAGGAAGAGGCATTCATACCTCCGCCCTGCATGACACCTGCCATCACCAATGATATGCTACTTGCCGTTGGTTCTCCAATTCTGAGACCTTACACTGATGATCGAGCTGGTAATGATCAGGTTTTTATAGTTAACTTTACGAAGTTTAATGGTTAATTAATCGTTAATTTTGATTACAAGCTAGCAGTGGTAATTTCCACAGGAAATGCATTTTTTGTATATAGCAGTCTTTACCATTATTGAGCTATAAGCTTTAGGTGGATTCAGGTTAAAGTTGGCTATAAGCCTATGGCTTCCAAGATGCCAAAAGTTGCCCTTTGCTTTACTTTGCCTTTGCAGTTCTGGGCAGTAAAGCTAACAAAATTTATACCCTCTACCACAACATGCATTTTTGGGGGCTTTTTTCGCCCAAAAAGTGTTTGCAACTGTGTGACACTTGCAGAAGTTAAAGTACCGGGTACTCCCCAGCGACTTTAGTGTGTACTAATCACTGGCACCAGTACGCACCACACCCTCTCCTAAGAAGCCCATTTCGGTTCTTGGCTATCAGCCTTGATTTTTGGCCACCCCAGCCCCAATTTCTGGCTACAGCTATGTAAAAGTAAGTAATAATAAACAATAAATGGTGCTCTTTATTTTGTCCATTCCAAGTCAATCTGCATCAGATTCCATGGCAGTCCATGCACTCTGGATGTATTTTTACTGTTTTTGGTCATAGAGAAAAACAAAATTTGGCGCTAGAGGTTCCGCAAAAAACGTACCATTTCAACATTAAAATATAAAAAATTTAGTGCTTTCTCCTTGTGCTGAACCTTTCCTCACACCCCAGCCCGTAGGTACCTTTAGTGCATCGACTTGATTCTCTGGTGCCCTCAAATGCAGATCTTGGATCTTACTATGATAAGCTAGCACAGATGCTTCATGACACAATCACTGCATGTTTTCTTAACCCAGTTTTGTGTGTAGACGAAAACTTTTTAACTTCTCTTCGGGAAAGCAGATGACCGAGATTATTATATCTGATATTAATGATGTCATCATATCTACACGTACTTTATAATGTTTTTGTTGACGTGACTTTTGGAAGGATCAGGTTGCTGCCAATTTTTTGACACATCTAACCAGGTGTCTTTACCATGACTCCCTGATGACGGTCGCCAGCATGACAGCTGAGTGTGGCGCATGTCATAGGGGTTGCTTTTACGACATTACTGGCATCAAATGACGTCGTGATCATTTAAGCTAATGCACACATCCAGATGCCATAAGTGTCATTGGATAAGTGCTGATTTGATTCGATTTCTAATTATTTTTATTTGCGTAATTTGCGTTGGAACTTTTGTCAAAGTTCGAACAACATTTTATTAACCGTTAATATCTTCAGTCACATGATTAATTGTTATTTTTTTGCAGCAGCTGGAGTTGATGCTGATGAAGGTGATAGCATTGCGGGTGAAGAGGTCGTCGTGGCAGACACTACAACTGATGCGTGTGTGGAGCCGGGCGAGGAGCTTACAGCAGAGAGAGCTGCCGAGAAAATGATTGAACGAAGATTACAGGTCTGTTTTATCTCAGTTTTGTACCACAGTAGAGCTGCAGAAATTGACAATTAATTAATTCATTGATCGATCGTTTTAGAAGAATTATTCGATTCAAATTTTTTAATAGATAAAAATTTGATCGAAATTTTTGACCAGTAACATCACAAACGTCACTAATCTGCACATCGATTGTAACTACAGTAGACAACAATGGCAGGCGCTTATTTCACATAGGACATGTAGTCAAGATTTGTACTTTATAGTGTTAGTTCAACTGTTTGCACTCTGTCAGTCTTGACTATAGTTTGTGTACTACATTATCATCATCATTTTTGCTTCAGTTCACAAAAGATAACAGCAATCGGTAATTGAATTCTGCGGTTTTCGGTTTTTTCCTGGCTACAAAAATTAATTGCAATCAGTCTATTAATTTTGATTAATTCTTGGAGATTTATGGTTTTAAAAAATTATCGGTTTTAGCTCTATATCACAGCTTCCCAGTTGGTGTTTGTTTCACAGCCTTACTCAGAAAGTTAAGTCAGTCTTAAATGCCCCCATCCCCCAAATCTCAACAGTTCAACCTCACCGCCAGTTACACTTGATTTTAAACTGGTATGCTTTGTCCTCTTGTCTTTGTCTGGCTAGGCACCGCAGTACGTGGCGTATGATATACACTAAGCATATGTCAAGTCTTAGCTTCAGGAGGTTCTTCACATCGGCTCTACTTGTCCATCGACTACTACTACTGCAGCTCACTGCTACTGCTACTACTACTACTACTACTACTACTACTACTGTGTATGTGTGTAGATGAAGAAGAAACGTCGACAGCTGGAAAGTGTGGAGGGTCCAGTGGACCGGAGTAAAGTCTGCATGCGCGATCTCATCTACATGAACCCTGTCAACAATCCCATGATGTGAGTAGTAGCATTGATAGTAGTAGTAGTAGTAGGAGCAGCAGCAGCAGAGTAATAGAACACTGATGTGAGTAGTAGTAGTGGTCATATCTTTAGCAGCAGCTGTAACTAGTAGTAATGGTAGCAGCAGATGATACTGCCAGCTTGTAATCGACCTATTAGTCTTGACATCAACTGGTGATAATCGCGTTACATCCTTAGTGTAGTATGTGGCAATCTGTATTGAATTTGCACTTGTGAACGTCCAACATTGGATATGTAGACTTCGCTAAAATTCTGGCAGTGAATGTCTCTTGCATGCAGACTTCGGGCGGATGTAACCACAACTTTGTGAGACGTGTCATTCTAGGGAGGTGTTTGTTGTTCGAAGACTTTCTTTCTTGATCTTTGAGCTGAAAGTTTGGCACATTGGTTCCTCTTGCAGTTTTAAGATTTAACTTGTTGTTCAGTTAGGCACCTGTACAACTTGGAGAGGACATGGGGGACCCACGATACCAGCTGCTTCATGGTTTGCTTTTGTGCATCTGCTCTGAGAATTCGTATTGTGTGGTTTTGCATTATGATTGATGGAGTGGTTGATTTTGACGTTTGATTTATCATCTGGCAACAATCTGTGATATCGTGCAAAAATGGGCTAATTTCATGTTGGACAACATTTGCCAGTTGTATTCTCGACGATAAAAATCGACCAAGTATTTATGTCAGTCAGCCAATTTTGTTTATTGTGTAATATTAACATTCATTCATTAGATGGAGAAAAATAATGCAGTTGTCATCTTTACTGTCTGCCATTGTGTATCAGAATGATGAAACTGATCGTGTATTATGATTCACAGATTTTATCGGCCAGTTTGTCAGTCAGCTGAACCATGCTCGAAAATGTTGGACGATAAAATTTACAAAGTATCATTCCTTCAAGTCTAAGCTTACTGTAACTGTAGTCTAAGGGCATGTTGCACCAACGTTGTTCAACTTTGAACTCGGTTCATATTTGAATTTGATCCTAGTTCAGCCGGTATTTGCGTTGCACCAAAGTGGTTCAAGCATTGATCTTCGTTCAATTCTGAACCGTCATCTGACCACCGATCAGATTTTGATCTCGGTTCAAGTGATGAATGCCAGGATACTATTGCTGCAAAAAGTTGTCCGATATGAATCTTATTCTGTCCAAAAAACTGAACCGCGGTCATGAACGATGTTGGTGAAATGTGCCCTAAGTAGTTCTACAGTGTTGCTGTCATCAGAAGTTTGTACTGTTTTATGAATCATATGACGTTGGCTTGAGGGTTAACTAGGTTTAGAACAGTATCTGTATTTGGGTATTGGGCACTACCCAATCTTTGCCAGTATTGATAGAACTATGTGTGCTCAGAAAAAAGTAATCCTTTTCAGCAATTTATTGGGGATGAAGTGTACAAAATTTTATTCAGGTTCATTTAGATTTGACACATCTGTTGTACGATGTCTTGGGGTTATTTTTTTCTGGACACAGTGTAGGTACTGGGTGATGTTTTTATTGGCTGTCACATCCAATACCGATACTACTCAGACATCTTGACGTCAGCGGACCACAGCAAGGAGATTGGGATGGAGGTAAAGCAAAGCTTAATTCTTCTTTGCCAGTGTTGTATGGTTGCGTATTTGTTGAAAAATGGATGTACTGTGTCTGGATTGAAGGTCGCCGTCACGTACAGATGTTTCCGCGGTGAAGTCATCGACAAGTCTCTCAACCAGCACCACTGCCGTCCGGCCACCAGAATCAATCCACAGTCCCGTAGATTCCATGCGGAGTCTCACACGTTCTGGCTACAGTCCTGCTCTTTCAGTCCGCAGTCCAGTGCCAGCTAGTCTGGCTGAACAACAGCCAAGTGCCACTCAGCCATACAACGATGATCACAATGATGATGATGATGAGAATGATGGCCTTAGCACAGTGCCTCAGGTGATGGTTGGACCAGACGGAAACATCATAGTCAACCCTGGCAGGTCTGTAGCTGTGGTGGTGGTGGTAGTACTTAATAGTAGTAGTAGTAGTAGTAGTAGTAGGAGCAGCACTAGCAGTAAGGTGCTTCAGGTAATGCAACATGGTATTTAACTGTGTCAGGTCTTTCACCATGTCTTGAGAACTACATTCTTTCTGTATGTTTCATCTTTTTACTTCTTGCACGCTACGTTCTTAACGTAGCGAAGAGGAGTATGTGGGATCAGTGTAATATTGAGGACTGACCGACCGACGACTGACCTCTGTTCCTGGAAGAGCCTTCTTGGAAGTACTTCAAATGGCCATATCTCCATAACAGTGCCAGATAGATGCACAGTCGCAATGGACCACCCATAGGAAGTCAACCGCCGTGAGTCGAATGGTCACGTGACCAATGACGTCACGTGACCCAAAAGGTCAAGGTCATGACCCGATTATCTTTGAGGCACCATATTTTCATAACGGTGCTAGATAGATGGGGAGACAATTTCTAATACAACACCAGTTACTATCACAGTGCAGCACAGTAGTGCTGACACTGTCGTAAGGGCGATGAACGTTAAGTATAGGAAATGGCGTTTGGGGAGGGGGTCCTGTAACTCCAAAACCCCTTAACCGATTTTCATAAAACTTGGCATCAGTGATCATATTGCCCACCCGACCCCACATGCAAACTTTGGTTACAATCGGTTCACAGGGGGCGTGGCTGCGCATGCGCGAAATTCGTCATTAGGCGTCTATTTTTTCCTTTTTTTCTTGTGCACGGCTACAGACCAGCCCGTTGGACCGACTGACTCCGCTAATGGCTCAAACGAAGCGTCCTGACGCCGAACACATTCCTTATATGTTTGTGATTAAAATTTTGAAAATTTACCCCTTTTTATGCCCCAATTTTTAAAATTTTGTATTACGGCCTGTGGGGACTTCAAAGTGGTATAACTCGGTCCCTGTAAGAGATAATTGCGTGCTGTTTGCACCTACCCCCCTATTTTGGGGGTCGGGAAATCTAACGGCGTCATTTAAATGTACCCCCCAACGACCCTTGTTGCCATAGCAACCATTCAAAAGTTGCAAAATTTTGCAATACAGCCAATGGAGAGTTCAAACCGGTATAACTCGGTCCCCATAAGAGATAATTGCACGCTCTTTGCACCTACCCCCTATTTTGGGCTCGGGCTATCCAATGGTGTCACTTAAATTTCTCCCCTGCCGACCCCCGTTGTTTAGGATATAGGCCTACAGTAATATTTTTCAAGTGCTTAGAATGGCTAGTCTTCTAAGGGCCAGTCTGGAATTCAACACGCGATAATATCGCCCCAAAATCATTTTTGCTGTTTTCGAGTTTTGACTCATATCGCCCTTACATAGCCTTGTAAACTGTTGAAATTTTTTGCTCTGATTAGTATAATACCAGTCCAGTCTCAAATTGATGCCAGGTCTCTAATACAAGTTGAAAGGAATGAAAAAGCACTTCGGGGAATACACGAGAAAATAGTGCGCGCGAGGGATACATTAGATTGGCCACAATCTAATATTTCTTGTTCTCTATGCCTTCCATCTGTTGGTGAGTACATTGACTTACGGAATTGCAGATTCTGTCACATGGGAAGAAATGGCAAGTTCGGCGGAACAGTAGGCTCTGTTACCAGAGCTGCGGTGTATTGGCACAGTCGGTTCTAAGCGCCGGATGTGAATGGAGCTGGGCATCTGGCTGAATAGGACTGTGTGCTTGTTTAATTGGGTTTAACTGGTACTAAGTTAAAGTGCTACAAAGAGTTCTGAGCATAGACTGAGTCTATGCATAGATGTTTTTGTGGCAGCTCTGTGTTTTGTTGAGAAGTCAACCATCTTGACAGTGTTCTGACAATGTCGTGGTGGGGATGACCAAGTGTTGCTAATGCGGTGATTGAAACCAGTGTGTCAGTGGTTGGTGTGACATGTCATGTTGTAGTGGTACTAGCAGTACTTGTTGTTGTACTTGTTGTTGTAGTAGTGTGACGTTGTATTGTTAGTGTGGTGATTGAGAACAAGAAGCCGGTGAAGTTGGAAAAGTCAGAAGTGGTTGATGAGACTGACATTGTACGCCGGGGCTATGTACGCAAGACACGGGGTCGTGCTTGGACCAGCAAAGGTTTGTAGTCGTATTAGTAGTAGTGATGTTAGTAGTGGTGGTGGCGATGGCGGTGGCAGTGCTGGCAGCAGTAGCAGTAGTAGTATTAGATCTGTCACAGGTCAAAAAAACATGCACGTTGCTCAGGGTACCAGTTGGTGTTTTGGATCATAAGTGAAGCGGGCAGCGTGATGTTTTTGCGATGGCCTGCGGAAAACTTGTTTTGTCACACTAATTGTTAAATGGGCATTACAGCTTTACATGTGAAACCAAAACAGAGCTACAGTGTGTCATCTGCCGTTTGAGATCACACAGTGGGCAACTTCACTTGTTGACTTAGACTTTTGCTAAGCCAAAGCTAAAGTTGAATGCTAAAGTCAAAGTTCAACTAAATTTTGGTCTATAGACTTGGACCAAAGTTTAGACTAAAACGATTTAAAATGGCAGAAAAATAGGCCTAACGGAAAATAAGTCAACCAGTTACGCTTAGAATTGCTTACTTAATTGCACTATGCATGCCTACGTCGTGTTACGTAACATCTTACATCATTGTAAAGTTATTACAGCATTTATTTTTGATACAAGACTGCTTTAATTTACTAAAATGTCCATATGTATAGGACTGTAAATAGTCGCCATGTTTTCGCTCAGCTAATGTCATAAGTTGAAGTGGATTCAGGCCTGGTATGGTAAGCCAAAATAGCACTACCACGGTTGTATGCCGAGATGGTTTAGAACTTTGATGATCTGCTCTACTCTGTGTCGGCTCTCCACAGTTTGCCCATCCTGCCCCATCCAGGAACTAAATGGTTGTCATATGCAGTGGCTAAGTCGATTGAGACCAGTTTTGCCAGGCTGGATTCTGCAAGGAGTGAAAACTCTCAGTATGCAAGACATTTGTAAAGTTTTGCAGTCTAGAAACAGTGCCACTGTGAAGTGTCATGGAAATGTTTGTGGGGAATTTCACATTGCTGGGGACTGACTGGCCAGTCTGTTTGTATTGTTGGTTTATTTCTGTGTAGAAACGAAGAAGTTCTACAGCTTGCTGAGTCGCATTGGAACGGACTTTTCACTGATGTGTCGATTGTTTCCTGACAGGAATCGACCAGAACTCAAAGTCAGTTGTTTTTACGCGCGAAAGCAGCTACTGCTTTCAGCGTGTCTTAGCCATCACAATTCTGTGTGTCCGTCTGTTTGTCCGTCACACGGGTGGATCAGTCAAAAACGGTGCAAGCTAGGATCACCAAATCTTCACCGTCGACTGCCTGGAAGACTCTAGTTTCAGGAACCATAAAGCTTTTCCATAAATTCGAAGGGGTCACCTCGAACAAGGGTGCTAAATGAGAGGGGGTGGGCAAAATTTGTGATTTTTGATCAATAAGTCGCTATATCTTAGTAACGGTGCAATATAGGGCCTTTGTAATCACTAATAGGAAGTCGTACACTGGCTCTCGATTGGCGCCGAATTCAGTGACCTTGAATAACCTTGAACGCCAAAATAGGGGGTTTTATGGATTTTTTGGCGATTTCAGCTGCGACACAAGTCTATATCATTCACAAGGTGGCGCCATGCTACTATCGTTATGCGATCCAGATAGAGAATTTGGTATTTGTATATATTAACTTAGCGTGAACGCCCTAATTTTTTAGCTAAACTACTGAACCGGAACTGCTATAGGTTTTCGTGCATCTCGTGAGCATTAGCTCAAATTTTTTGTTTGTTGATCTTGAAACAAATGTTTGCTGTAAAAATTTTGTACTCAGCACCATGTTTTGTGTTGCAAAAAGTTGCAGTTTTTGAACAGACAGTTGTAAATTTTGGACGATGGAGATTGTGGGTGGTTGAAGTCTAAATTTTGCTTCTAAGTTTTATCGTAGTGGGGAATTATTGGCCCAAAATTTTGTATCCTAGGAAGAAAATTATCTGACAGGAAAAAAAGTTGCTCTCAGGCTAATATATTGATGATTTTTACCACGTACATTATGAACATTTAAAACCAGATGTAGTGGGTTGCATATTTTATATCTTTCTCTTTTGTTTTCTGGGGTATTGTTCTGCCAAAAAATAGCAAAAGTGGATGACATCTGACAATGATATCAGAAGAATAAAATGGGTGACTTTTTTCTGAGACACTGTTCAAACCTGGAATACTCAGAATTTTCTGAACCTGGAAAATAGAGCTGTCAGAGCGTTAATTTTTTTAACACATTAACACATTGCATCAATATTTTTAACGCACGCATTAGCGCATTAATTATGCATCGCATCAATAATGTATCCATTATATTGGTGATATTGTAGGTGGACTACATCAAGAGTGTGACTGGAATGACGACCGGCGAAGTCGTGCCTGTGTTGCAGAACCATGACAGTAGTGATTGAACAGCAACAGAACAATTTTTAATTACTTGAATGTTAATCAGTCCTCAAATAACCGCAGTTTGATGAATTATTGGAACTCTTACTTCGCAGAATTTTGTAACTTCACGTATGTTTATTAATTTTTTAATGCACATTAATTTTCTAATGCATTAAACTAACATGTTACTTTGATTGCTGTCCTAGGTAACTTTGGGAATCAACAGGGCTTGCTTCCAAGCTCAGGGAAAAATTGTACCAAACGAAATAGTGTCACTAGATGCAGTTTCCAGGGTGCAAAAATGTTGTTGAATATATTTGCTGTGCTCCTTCAGATTACCATTATTAAATTACCATTTGTTGTGATAACTTATGGAAAAGTAAAAGTAAATTTGTGGCTTTGGAATACGTTGGATTTTTTTTCTATTTTGTTGCCACCCTGTAGTTTGCATAAGTCCTTGTAGGAGTGGCGTTTGTTTGAGTATGTTTGTTACGCCTGATTGCAGCGCAAGTTCAAGAGAGAAGAAAAAGTTCACCGAGAACTTGTTGAGAAAGTGCTCAGTCAGTCGTAGAGCTTCTTTGCTTTTCATTAGTAGTAGTAGTAGAGCAGCAGCAGTTTTAACGCACGAAAGCAGTACTGCTTTCAGCGCATCTTAGCCATCGCAATTTTGTCTGACTGTCTGTCTATCTGTCTGTCACACGGGTGGATCAGTCAAAAACGGTGCAAGCTAGGATCAGCAAATCTTCACCGTCTGCTGCCTGGAAGACTCTAGTTTTAGGAACCGTAAAGCTTTTCTATAAATTCGAAGGGGGTCACCCCGAATGAGGGCGCTGAATGAGAGGGGATGGGCAAAATTTGCGATTTTTGGCCAATAAATCGCTGTATCTCAGTAATGGTGCGAGATAGGGCCTAGGTTACTCTTAATCACTAATAGGAAGTCGTACACTGGCTCTCGATTGGCACCGAATTCAGTGACCTTGAATGCCAAAATAGGGGGTATTACGGATTTTTTTGGCGATTTCGGGCTGCGACACAAGTCTATATCATTCACAAGGTGGCGCCATGGAACTATCATTATGCGATTCAGATAGAGAATTTGGTATTTGTATATTAACTTAACGTGAACACCCCAATTTTCAGCTAAACTACTGAACCAGCACTGCTGTGGGCTTTTGTGCATCTCATGAGCATTAGCTCAAATTTCTTGTTAATTTGTAACTCATTGTGAAAGTTTGTTTTTGATTATTGCACAGTGTTTCGTAAAAGGCACCTAATTTCTTTTATCGTAACTCAGTTGAATGGCAGTGGGTTTACACATTTTACAATTTACACATTTCTTTCAGATATAGCTGAGATGGTTTACCTGTCTGCAGACAGAGTAGAGTAGATTGTCCAAGTACTAACCGGGACCGGCGTAGAGTAAATTCGTTGATTTGACATAACGCGTTACAGCTACGTCGCACTAACTAGCCATGTTGCTCGCAGCGAACCTGGTTGTTGGTTCAGGGATGGTTTCTGGTTCTTAGCCAGTTAGTTAGTAGCTGCTTGACTAATTTGCTTTTCTGAAAGTTGGTTGTCAGATAATTTTGTGCTTTACAGTGAATTGTCATGGTCTTGACGTAACTTTTCTGGCCGATCCTTCATCAGATGAACATGAGATGTAATAGTAGTAGTAGACGCAGCTGCAGCAGCAGCGATTGTGGTAGTTCTTAGTAGCAGCAGTATGAGCAGTAGTAGTAGTAGGTGTTGTAGTGGTTGTGGTACTTTGCAGTGAATCGGCGTGGTCTTGACATAACTCTACTGGCCGAGCCTTCATCAGATGAAGATGAAAATGTTGAGACAACAACAAAACGGAGGTCAAAACGAACTTCGTCACGACAGCCAGGACGACCACGTAAAACAGGAACAAAGACGATGAAAGACAACAAGACAGATGTCAAACCAGCGCCAGCATTACTAGCAGTAAATGTCAAGAATACTATGGCTTCAACAGACAGCAGCTCTGCTAGCACTATCTGGTCAAGAAAACGACCAAAAAGTTTGTGCCATTTTCCTATCTGTCTTCTTATTTCTTTTGGTGTGAGCCAAAACTGCACCAGCGGCTTCATGCAAACATGAATATTTAAATAGTCTAAAATGCTAGTGTTTATGATTGCAAATTTTACATAAAGTTAGTATTTACTGTATTAGTGTATTAGTGTATCTGTATTAGTGAAACCAACAGGTATTTTGCAACATATTCATTCACAAAGCCATGATTGGACTATGTCAACTAGCATTTTACTTGCACTCAGTAGTAGTAGTAGTAGTAGTAGTAGTAGCCAGCAGTAGTTGTGGCCAGCAATAACAGTGGGCATTGGTGGTAGTGGTAATAGTAGAAGTAGGACTAGTCATAGGCCTAATAGTAGTTGCAGTAAGAGTAATAGGTAGTAGCTAGTGGTAGTAGTAATTCAGAATGTGATTTGATTTTAGTCTCCTGGTGTAAGTGATCCGAATGTGCCATCTTGTGACAGCCTGTTGTGATCCGCAAAGCCTCATTTTGAGCAGTCTGGAGATACTTCCATGAAGACCGTTAATTATGGTGTGGCATAGTCAATCACAGATCTGCCAGTAGCTTGATATGTGAGAATAATGGACTCCTTCTGTTGTCTCCATGTTGTGCCTGTTAAGGCTTTAAGGATGTTGTTTTGAGCTCTAACCTTAACTGCTTGATGCCGACAGTGAGCAGCAAAAATGTACGTTATATCATGGGTCATACCGAGGATTCTTGGTTGTTTCTGAATTGGAACAATTGTACCATTGATCAAAATCTGTGGGTGTTCCCGTTGATTGATTTGACTGAGGAGTAAACAGAGCAACTGTTGCTTTCTCTGGCGAGACGATGAGATCCCGTTCCTTGAAGAACTGTAGTAATGTAGGTACATACGAGTTAACTCTGTCAGCTAGAATTTGGATATCTAGACCCATGGCATAGACGGACAGGTCGTCTGCATACATAACTTTTACTCCTACCGCAGGCTGCGGGAGACGGTACAGGTAGAAGTTAAACAATTTTGGTGAGTTAACAGCACCTTATGTGACTCCAGAGTGAATATTATGTGAGGAAGACAAAAAGTTTTGATATATGGTACGCGATTGCCAGCCTTTGAGGTAGCAGTTGAACCACTTGACTACTGCGCTCGGGAGAGAAGAGATGTTTAGAACTGGTGGTGGCCTGCAAAATGCAGCCTTGCAGGACGCCGACTACAGTCTGAAACCAGTCTGACAGGCCACCACTAGTTCTGATGGCACTGAAAGTTGCAGAGTAGTGACTTTCTAGGATTTGAACCACTTTTGTTGGATAGCCAGGATGCCTTATAACTTTCCATAGCCCTCTTCTCCATATGGAGTCAAACGCCTTCTTGAAGTCTATGTAGCATACATATAGGTCTTTGCTGAACTCTGTATGCTTTTCTGCTAGGAGACGAAGCATAAAAATCTGGTCAACTGTATTGTGGCCAGGTCTGAAGCCTGCTTGCTCCTCGGAGATAATTTTGTCAGGTCTTTGTCTGGGCCTCTGCCTGAGGACAGATGTAAACAACTTGCAGCAATGAAGTAGTAGGCTTATGCTGCGATAGTTGTGGCGGTTTTTTTCTTGTCAGTTGTGCTCATTCTACTGACTTGAAACTCGTGAAAATGCCCAAAGCTTATAAAGTTAGGTCTTTTTAAGAACAGGTTTCACCCAGGAAACCCAACAAAACTCTCTGGATTGTGCTTTTTACAACTAGAAAGTGGGCTTTTAAAACTAGGCATGCATTCTATGTAACAAGATTTCTGGCCCACTGCTGCTTTAAACCTACTGAGTATTTATAACACTCGTTAGTTAACATTCTTACGTGTGATAGCAGAATGCATTGCACGTCTTAGCCATCATCTAGGCGTCTGTCCGTCCGTCTGTCTGTCACACTCGTGACTGTATCTTCGCTGTTGGCTGCCCCAAGGACTCTAGTTTATCGTGACAAAATTTTGTGTCCCTGGGTGAAGGGGTTCTTCTTGAACGAGGGCATCAAAGAGGGGTACCCCCCTTAAAAAGATGTTATTTTGCTGCTATTGGCTCTTCTAGTGTGAAAACCGTTGCAGATAGGTACAGGCATGTTGCTAATCACAACAAGCACTTGTCACAGGCTTTTTAATTTCATCGACAGTGATGACCTTGAATGACCCTGAACCCTCAAAAGGGGGTTTTTAGTGAATTTTTCGCAATTTTTTGCTGCAGCGCACATTTCAAGAGTGAATTGCGACAAAATGCCTAAAGATAGACCAAGACGATATGCGTATGAAATTTTCAGCATTAAACACAGATTTTAGTAGCAATCCAAGTGCCGACTTGTTAGGTTTGAGGAGGCCTGCGCACACGAGCGTAAAAGAGGGATACCCCTCTAAAAAATGGTTATTTTACTGATATTTCCTCGTATAGCATGAAAACAGTTGCAGATAGGCACAGACATCCTCACAATAACAAGCACGAGCTTCTTAGAAGTGTCAACATCAGTGACCTTGAATGACCTTGATCCCCCAAAATAGGGGTTTTTAGTTATTTTTTTGCGATTTTGGCACACATTTTAAAAGTGAATTGCGTGTAAAATTATTATTATTTTATTGCATGCTCTACGCTGATTGCCAAAATAGCAGGACCGCTGGTATCACGCGTCTCATGAGCTTTGCTCAAATTACTTGTCTGCATCTGCTGTTATCTCCAACAGCGACCTCAGCCATAAAATTTAACTGTTGTACTACTGCTATTAGTATCACCATTATTAAGTATCTGATCCAATGGTTGGCATGCAGAAAACTTGTTCTACGAGGTGAGTTCGGGGAGTGAGGATGAGACTTCGCAAGCTGAAGCATCCGCCCGTTCTACTGCTACCACCACTACCAGTGCTACTTCTACTACTTCCACCACTACTACTACAACCTTGCTGGCTGCGAAGAAGTCTCCTGTCCGACAGCAGACTGCGCAGAAATCCATCGCCAGTGATAGCCGGTGGTCCGGCCGGGAGTCGCTGGCATCGGTCGATTCGGACGATGACGGCGATGAAGTGGTCGTGATCCAAGCATTCTGTGGTCGACCGACTCGCTCCGGTCGCATCCCTCGACCCGCCGTACGACCCTGCTTTGACGACAACGTCGACGACATAGCGAGTGCCCTGGCGGAGCCACCAGTCAAGTCTACGAGTACCGCAACGAGTGCGAAGAAGTGGAAGGAAGATGCTGCGAAGGCCGAGAATGTCGAACGGACAGCAGAGAGCCCGTTGAAGTCAAGTGGAAGTATTGTGAGCAGTGGTGCCGAAGCAGCATCAAATGTGCCAGCAGCTGTAGCACCGGCGTCCGGTGTGAAGAAGTGGCAACCAGTTTCGGTGACTTTGCCGTCACAGCAGCATTGTATGATGACTGGTTGGACTGGTGGTAACAGTTTGACGGCTCGTCCGCAGTCACATACTGCTGTCAGCCGGTTTACACATCCAGCCGTGGCTAGCTTGAGCAGTCAGTTTACATCTCCAGTGACTCGGTCGTTTGCCGCAAGGCCTCCAGTCACTGGAGCCATCAGTTCTGCTGCTTTTTCAACATTGCAGGCTACTCGTAGCACACTTGTGCCGGCCATCACTCCACACCACCAGGTGGACCTAAGCCGTCTGCCACCCGGATGCTTTGTAGTGGTCGAGGCACCATCAACTAGTGAGGGTGGCACACAGCAGCAAGCTCTGTATCACATCTTTGCCATTGATCAGAGCGATGCAGTGCCGCTAGTGACTCAGGAGTCGCAGGTCTTGACAGCAAGTGTGGCCACCACGTCGACTGGACTGGCTGAATCAACGTTGAACACTGGCGGTAAGACTTTACGCTCAGTATAATAAACTTACATCACATGATGAAGGTGTTATGTACTGTGTTTTGTGGTTTATGTTTTCAGCAGGTACTGTTATAACGCATCTTAGCCATCACAATTCTGTCCATCCATCCGTTTGTCTATCTGTAAAGAGTGACATGGGGATGAACTAACATCCCCACCCCATCCCCACGCATGCTGTCCCCATCCCCATCCTCATCATTTTGATGAAAATGATTGCTGCTAATTGTCTACACATTTTACTACTCTTGGTTACTAATGTACCATAATTAATAGCGTTTATAAAAGCCACAGTGGACAAATCGAGCACAGAGTTACTATTAATCATCTCGGAAAAATGACTAGCGTTCAGTTCATTCACTAAATACTATAGTTGCAGAAATTATAGGCCTATGCAAGTAAGTAACACAAGTATAGTTGGAGTTAGGGATGTTAACGAGACTCGACTTGCTCGAGACCCCAAAAAAATCTCGAGCTCAAGAATTATATTCCTCGCCCGTATGGAATTCTGAGAATCTGAATAGAGCGCAATAAAGAACGTTTTTTTCAGCAGTGAGTCGCAATCAACTATTTACCACGGTTTACAGTCAATTGAAGCGTTTGGTGGAAGAACCGCACAACTGTGAAATTTGTGATTTTGGGAAAATGCGGAAAACAATACGGGACAAAACTGCACAACTCGCGATAGAGCAATACTGCGCAAATGGAAGAACAGCATAACTTGCAATAATCCGCCTGATTGATATTCTCAGCGATATTCTCTCGTGGAAGAACTGCACAAGTTACGTTGTCTCTTACGTAATGCTGTTTCTGTAGTGGAAGAACCCCTCTACTCCAATTATCCCTGCTGACTTTACGTCAAATGCTTACACTATGTAGCAGAAATACCACATAACATGTGTTAATATGCCCATTGTAGCAATGCATATTTATTATAATACCCCGTCACAATGTTTTC
>Ga0209367_1000377_pt1 | contig 42213 bp, 27 predicted proteins | sample WorMetLIZISLAND2_FD_187412 | JGI IMG/M metagenome (GOLD analysis project Ga0209367, IMG submission 187412) | Marine gutless worms symbiont microbial communities from Max Planck institute for Marine Microbiology, Germany - Olavius geniculatus... ... | reverse complement strand
ATATGGGATCACACAGTATTACCTGCCACCCGATACAGGCAAACCCGTCCCTGCTTTATATATGGGAGGAGGGCCAGACCTCTGCATATTACTGCCGTAACCTTCCCGGCAGTGAAGCTGGTACCAATTTGTACTGCTTGGTGGACAGAAGCACATGTGTGTGAACAACTTGCCCAAGGTCGTTAGTGGACAAATATGACGTTACATGCGTCTGTGTTAGCCGGTATCGTCGATTGTTGTCTGACGAAAAATTGTAGTGGCTAGCAGTGTATCGCAGCCAAAGTCTTGTAGTCGCTACGTTGCCGGATGCGCCTTATGTCACTTGTTTGCTGAACCGCCTCCGAGCTTATGTAATTGTGCAATTAACTGCATTGTTAGCCAGTATTTTTTATGCTATTATCTCTGTGAAAATTAGTTTTGACTAGCGGTAGTGGCTCGCAACTGCTGAATACAACTAGCTGTGGACAGACAGACAGTCAGATACAGATAGAGACGTGCTGTTTCACAATACGTATTGCTTATAGCAGTCACGAGCGGACACAGGTGCAGCCACATCTTCGCACTACCCTTTCTTTCTTCCCAGCCCTCTTTTTTTCCTCTTACCTCACTTTCCTATCATCTCTCTCCCCTCCTCTGCCACCCCTTCTAGCCTCTTTTGTTTGTTTTCCCCAGTCATAGAGTTTTTGATTGCTGTTGGCTGTTGAATCGACGTTTGTCATGCAGGGTTGGCATGATGTATATCAGTGATATATAGTCGATATTTTCAGCGTCAAAAATATTGGATTATATTATTGAAAATATCAAACCTCGGTGATCATTCAATATGCTGAAATAATCTTTTGTAAATGTGTAGCATTGTTATTCTGTATGCATAGTGCTGTGCTAGAATGGTCTGTTTTAGTAAATTAACATTGTGTTGCAATTTGGGTTGGTGGTAATTGAACCCCAGACTGTGCCACTACGTCAAAGTTATTTACAATTTTCAAAGCATGTTTGTGAATTTTTCTAAAATATAGTTAGGCTACAAGATACAAAAAGAAAAATTAAAAGAATGATTCAGATATCCCTACTTGCCTTCAATATGTTGGTCATTGAAAGCTCAGTTTCAAGCCATCACCTGGAATTAAAGGTAAGGTGGTGATTACAGTGTTTGCCCTTGAAAACATGGATATAGCCAATAAAACTTTGTTTTTGTGGGGGTAATTTATCATCTTCCGTAGATCACTGTGTAATTTTTTACAAATGCTCTAGGTCTAATATGAGGGTTAAGAGAAATAACTGACTGATTGTTTGAACATAATCCAATATGCTGCTGATATGAACAAAAAACAAGTGTTGTCATGCATATGCTTTGAATCAATAAGTCTTTCATGCACAAGCCTGTGATATGATATATTGCTTGGCAGAATGGAATTTTAACACATTTTTCAACTATCGGCTATTGAACATATCATCATATTTTCATTATTTTTGATATCTTCAAAAATATTCTGATATTTTCCATCCTTGTTTGCATGAAATTGTTATGTTTCATTGCGAGATTTAGCTCCAGCTGTGAAAAGTTGGTTGGATAGTCGGACAGCTGTAAAAATTAGACACGGGGTAGGACATGTCCCACGCATTCATTCTCTTTCTCCGTTTGTTGGGTCTCTGGTTTGACATGTAAATTTCTGCCATCTGACTATCTCCATTGGTGCTTTGTTTTTTGATATATTGCTTGTGAACCAACAATTAGATGGAATCGAGTGTCATGGTTTGTGCTGTTCTGAAATGTCTTGTAAAATCAAACAGTTTAAAGCCGAGGGTGCTATGTGCCCCATTGTAGCTAGCAATGCCAGTGTTCGTTAGATAGGCTATGTCCAGGGGAGCATAGACTTAAATATCTAGAAATGTAAAAAAAGTAGTGATGACTTGATATCCGGATTTAAACTTTGATACGATATTGGTACGATATTTTGCAAAATATTGCAATGTCAATATTTTTAAAATGATAAGCATGTAACTCTTATACAACGGCTGGAACAAGACGTAAACATTGAGCAAGGCAATATACTTTTCATAGATACTAAATATGTGTCAGTGAATTTTTGTCGTTTTCTATGTTTATTGTCGTTCTTTGGTAATGCAGTAGTAAAAATATAAACGTTTGGCATAAAATATCACGATGTGTTAAAAATACTGAGACATATAAAAGATGTCTCGATATAGGGCTTATCGAAAAATTTGATATTTTTGTCCGACGATACGATATACCAATATTTTTGATATATCGAGTCATCACTAGTAAAAAGCGGTGACTGTACAGTTTAGATGCATGCTACATTTTCTATTGCTCAATCCGATTCAAGTTGGAAATCGTGTATCCATAATTTTTTTTACTTTCGAGTGAGGGGACTGCAAGGCTTTCTAAGTAGCTGGAAAATCTAGAAATGTCAGGGAAATGTCATGGCATTTAGCGAAAGTCAAGGAAGAGGGAATTGTCCGTGAAATAATCTTGTCTGTGCTCAAAAACGTTCTTTAAATATGCGTCAATTTCTTTTAAAAAAATTACGCTCGCTTGCCGTTCTGCAGCTGTTACATAATACAGTAACGACTGTAGCGTGTCAACCATAGCGTTAAACAGAGAATTTCATGACTTGTGGTCTGGAAAGGTCTCGGGAGCTGCAACGTCTCGGTCTCTGCTCAAAAGGTCGCGTGCGCATCCCTGGCGTCAACGAGCTTAGCGAGCTATTCAGAGCGCCGTATTAGCTGTGGTCGGGGCGTTCGTCCGCCTGACTGTCTGTCAGTCACGCGCTGCTGCTGAATAGGCTAAATACGACACACAAATTCTTCACTGTCGGCCCGGACTCTGCTGTCAAGATCTGCAACTTTCATGCAGAAATTCGGAAGGGTTTGCCTCGTTCGACGGCGTAGACGTGAAGAATAGGCTATGTAAGGCTATAGGCCCTTATAAACGGTGCGAGATAGGTGCTCGATTATGAAAGGTTCTGCTGCACCAAAAAGATTGAAATTACTGACTTATAAATGTACAAAACATAAGTTTATACACTTGTTTACGGCAACATTTAAGGGCGTAGGCCTACACATCGAAAACGGCAAACATTACAAAAGGTGATAGGCCTATTACCGCATCACACTGACTGTGTGTCAATGCGCTGCTGAATAATATCACCATAAGAATGAGAAGTCGCCGTTAACACGGGGCTTGAACTACAGAACTACAGAACAAACGGTTGCTGAGATAACAGCGAAAAACTTTAGAGGTCCACTTTTTGCCGCACCCTATAGACATTGATGCTGATAGTCTCTTTTCATTTAATACATACTCTAACATACGGGGCCACGTTTGCAAGCTGTACAAGATACAGTGTACCAAGAGTATTCGCCAAAAACATTTGCATGCAGGATATTGTCAATATTTGGAATTCTCTGCCTGACTCGGTCTGCTTCAGTTCTCAGGCTGCTTTCAGCCAATCCCTTAAAGACATTGACTTGTCAGCATATTTGCGATGTTACTAGCCATGTTAGTAGCCTAGCTTTTGTGTTTTAGTGTTGGTTTTCTTATGTATCAGTTGGGCAACTGTTAGTGTTCATTTATTTGTGCCTGGTTGTCCAGCTGTGATGTTACACTGTAATTGTTCTGGATACTGCGTCAATAAATAAATAAATCAATCAAATGGAGTCGACGTCGTCTGACTTGATCGAGTTATTAATTTTAGTTTTTTTTCCTTACGCGTAACACATGAGAGCGAGTGCCGTAACTGATAGAGCTCTGCTGAAGACGAGCAGTCTGGGCTGTGGTAGCGACGGTGATGCCATGTCGCTCAACGCATGTAGTCGCTAGTCAGCTGACTCACAGCGGCGGACACGCTACCAAACCACAACAGTGCTTTCGCTGCCGCTGTAGCTACTGCCGGTCTTCGTCAGTCTGACCGACAGTAACGAGCTGTCGCCAGCCTTCTTCAACTTACTCGTGCGTCTCGTAAGTAATCACTAGCTGTCTGTATCTTATGTTTCGTGCCGTGCCGCAGTTTTTTTTGTGCGGCCGTCCGTTTAAATAGAACGCATTACGAGTCTTGCTCGTCCGTCCGTTTGTCTCTCTGTCTCGTACGGACACTTAGTTTGACAACTGAACTGCGCAGAAAAAAAACGATGTAAACTTTCCAGGACTGGAAAACTGATGTGCCAGTTTTTAGCTCAATTTTTTAAAGGTCAGCCGAACGACCCGCACAATATGTGGGTACTAATAAGGCCGCATAGTTTTTTTAGTTTAGCACGTAGTAATTGAAATGCACAGAAGCTATAATTATTTCGACAGCCTATAGCCTACAAGCCAAAATATTTCTTTAATGATTTGTAGACATGCGGGTATGTTATTTACACAGTAATCACACGGATAATTTAGCTTCACTTTTCGGAGCCACAACGTCGGCGTTATGGTATAGGCTAAGTGGTATAATAACATTCCAAAGTTCGAGATTGGTTAGGGTTGAGTATGCACGGTCATTGAGATGATCGCCGATCAAGTCCCAAAGTCATGGGCGGCGCTAGGAATTTGAAGCTATGGAGGGAACGTGGGGCAAAGGCAGGCCCGTCGAGAGCCACAGCGGGGCCCGGGGAAACATTCTTGCGGGGCTTCCAAACATTTTCACGGGGCCCCTCTGGAGAGAAAATTTTTGAATTCTTCTTTTCAAAATAGTACATTCTGGCGTACTTTGTAAATTTCTGGCCGACGGTGGAGCCCTCAAACGTCGCGGAGCCCGCGGTAGCTAACTCCTCAACTCCATCCTCCCGACAGGCCTGGGCAAAGGCCAGGGCAGAGGGGCGATAAATTTTTCTGTGCGGGCCAAATGTGGGCATTATTCAGTTGTTGCACGCATCAAAAAGACGTAGTGGGGTCCAGGAGCAGAGCCCCTGGTCGGGGGTCAGAGGGGCAAAGCCCCTAAAGCTGAAACACTTTTAGTTTTTGGACGTTCGGTGGAAGATGCAAATTTGTCTGTTTCATAATATTAGAAAACACAGAAAAAAATCATAGATATCTGTGTGGTCTTGCAAAAATGACGTTTAATATGTCACATCTTAGCATGTGTATGGTTACCAGAGGGCACTTTATCACCATCAAAATTTTCCCTGGGAAATTTGATGGAAGGGCAAAAGCACAAAGGGAAGCTAATCCCTCCCCCTTTTGGCGCCACACTTGATCGGATATCATTTTGATAGGCCATCAAATGCGCATGGAAAAAGCGGGACCTTACAGTTTGAATGTGTGAACCCAATCTTGTAAACAGATGAAAAATAATTGATTAAGATGATTTCAAGTGCTTTTCGTGATGACGTTGTGTCTCTTCGTAATGTTTTTATTGACGTGACTGTAATCGAAATTTGAACGATTATATGCTTATTAATCGCTAATTTTTTTTAACTATTTCATGGGCTTCAAACACTCACCGGGCCCAAATTGTGTCTCGTTGCACCTGTAAAAACTTATAGTCCAACAGTGGACATAACTAAACAAAAAATGCCTTTTGGCAATTACCAATGCAATAGCTTCTAATCAAAATTAACGTATTTTCAAACGCTATGGCTATGTGTCCGGCAGTCGTCAAAACGAGCAGTACCAGTGTCAGTGGCTGTACAATAGCACTGTGTAGTCACTAGGTCTACATATTAGCGTTAGTATTACGCTTATAGCGTTTACGGTTTTGGGTCTAGGGCTACGATTAGGGTTGAAATTATGGTTAAGGTATTTCAGAGATTTATGTGACGATAATGCACACCCAAACTAAGCGTGTAACATTGGTGATGAATTTGGGGCTGCTGGAGGAAAGCACTCAACTTGCCGACTGGCGATAATCGTGATTCCCTAGTTCTTAAAGTCGAGGTCGTTAGCTGGCCGACTGCCGCTAGGCTGTTGGTACGGCTGCCAGATAAATATCCTATGCTTTATTGAAAAAATATTAATCGTTACCGGCTTTTATTGTCTTTTGACTAGAGTTTGCAAGGTGATGCAGCGAATCGCGGTTGGGGTGTAATGAGATTTTTAATGAGTGATCACTTAATATCGGTATATCGATGAAGGAATTGCGAAAATAGATCAATATCTGATGCAGTTATAACGAAAAAAGGCAAAGACAATTTCTTTTTATTTTATTGGGCGACTCTGCGGGGACACTTTGGCTATAAGTGTGTCGCCGTGTCTAGAATGCGCCTGGTAATCTCTGTGCAAATATCAACGCGGATTGTCGGTCACACGTAGAGATTGACTGGCTGATCACGGTAGCCATTGGCTCAGCTCAGCAGGCGACTGTGACGTGACGTGTGTCCGGCTGTTGGTCTATCTGTCCGTCTGTGATTCTGTATTCGGTAGCAGCTGACAGACGTCTGCAAACTAGAGATGCGCACGAGAATAACATTTCTCGTATGGCGTGGAATTCCTTCAGCATTTCCGTACGAATGGAAATAAACAACGCATTCAACCGAATGTGAATTATGGTTTCCGCAGAAATGAAAGTAAGTTATCCAAAAATGTCCAACTGAAAAAGTCCACTGCTATCAAATTTTAAGCACGGACGTAGTGGCGATTCTTTCCTGAACGAGTTACAATAACGGGCGTTATCTGCTTCTGATTCAAGTTTAAGAGCGAGTTAGATTTGACTGCAGTATGCCTAATGTCACGTAGTTTAAGTAACATTAATTAAAAAAGCTTAAAATCATTGACTGCAAAATTTGACATCATTGCGAGTTTAGAAAAAAATTACTGGATTTGTGGCAATGAGAATCGGAGGGAATAGGAATGAGTTTGCGAAAATAGTATGGGAACGGAATTGATTTAAGAGTGCATAAACTTTGGTAATAAACTATGACATTCCCTGAAAGGCTTCCGAATACATAAAGTCCCAAATCTAATATTATAGCAGCAAAACTACGTACAGTTGTAGGCCTAATGCTGAATTTTATAGCAAGTGTCAGAAAATTTATGAGGGTCCCGCATTTTTACCGAACATGGCATAAATCTGACCGTGCGCACATCCCTTGTAGGCTACAATACAGGAGCATCGTCAGATAATGCAGTGCAGTGATTACGGACGCGTGATTTAACAACAGCACGCCTCGGCGCGTCTTGTGACACATCACACCGTGTGCACGCGACAATGTCGCTCATTTGTCACTCCGACTACTATTGCGGACACGACAGTCCGTTTGTCTAACTGATATATATATACGCTACTGCACCACACGGACAGACAGACAGACCGACAAACAGTAGCCTCGTAGCGGGGAGCTGTGGGACGACTGACCCTGGCAAATTTTTCGTTGTTGAAAAAATTTTTTCTTGTCGAAAGGCTTTTCTGAACGGCGGTCTTGTGAGTAGTAGCCAAAAAACAAAGAAACTTACAGTTTTTGTACAGCAACAAATAAGAATTTTTTGTTTTTCACTGAGCAGTAAAATTTACCATTTTCATTAATAGACGTTATAGGTTCAATTATGTACATTGTGTGTTGACTTGTATCTGGGATCCCCCCAGATGCATTTTGTAGTGCAATTTCTTTATGCAAACAGATGAACTGTGTGAGTCGATGTGAATTTCTCATTTTAACATACATGCAATATGAGAATTTAAAGTGAAAGTTGCTAGTATTTTTGCTGTCGTGAATTTGCAGCTATCTGTCGGAAAATTGCAACTTCCTGCTGTCCTGCTCCCAACTTTTTTAACCGGACACGACCGCGCTGCCGACTAATGTTGTTGTTGTTGCTGCTGCTGCTGCTGCTGCTCCGGCTGTTCTTTTTATCCGTCATCACTCATCAACTGTCTAGCTCGCGCGTATGATCTATAATGCATTGGAACAGTCTGTGATCGACGACATTCGACCTGAACTCAAACGCGTCACTACACTCAAGTCCATTATTAATGTCACTCAGAACGTTAGCATCCCACGTGGGCCGTAGCGTGGTCCATAGGCTAGCATCTAGTGTACAATATGGGAATAGATGGCCAGTAGTGGTCGTATTGTTTTACTATCAGCTCCCAAGCTCGTTCACATTTTCTTGAATCTTTACTCTTAGAAAATAAACAAATCTCTCTATCCTCCTTGCATGTTTTGGTCAGTGCGAGTTTTACGCGGTAGTGCAGCGATGTGCAGCTCGTCGCGACGGTGAATAACGGTGCTATAATGGCTACTGTTAGTATTATTATCAAGATGGTGGGCAACGCGGTAACGCCGCGGGTTCAAGTCACGTTTTGATTCAATTCACGCGCAAACAATATCCACACCCACTCGTCCTAAAATTCCTGAAATTTGAACCTCGTTTTTATCTGTCCCGAAGTAAACACATTTGTCCTGAAAATTTTGAAAATCTTGCAAAAATAAGAAAAATATTCTTCCAGCAGAAATAATGACAGATAATTATGACTGTTTGGTATATGCACAAGAATGACAAAATTGTCATTTTCAAAAATGCTATCGCATCATCGCACAAATTTTGCGTCCGGCGGTTTTGTAAGTTTGTAACATTTAGTTTTCTACATTTACTGGATTATTAGGTCTAATTAAAAATGTTTGATAATGTCTTGAACTTTGAACGTTTTTGGTGTTTTAAAAACAATTATTTTCACAGTGAGAGGTGTAAAATAAGTAGGACTAATGAAATTACATGTACTTGATTCGATATTAAATGAAGACATGGTTAGGCCTAATCTAGTCTAAACTAATCTGATCTAATATAATCTAATTCAATCAGAATTGCGCTAGGTTAAGCAGGTCTTTATTTAATATGAGTTGGTGAAATTTAATTTCTGTTCAATTACAACGACTGTCTGAAAATAGTCAATCGAAAAATATGTAGCAATGTTCAAAGAAACGAGCTTAAAACACGAACGTGGGCTTCGCTTGTTTACCATCTCCGGGCATAGGAGTGTGAATAATAGATGTGACATTTTATTCGACTTGTATTTCATTGTCTGTTTTTCACTTTTGACGAAATTTGATGTGAAATTGAATATGGCTGTCGTTTGACGCAGCGATTTACAGCATGCGCAGAACTTGCCCAGTCGGGCGTACATGCGCGACACTACATTGAATTCGTGACAACAGGCGTGAAATTGGAATTCACCCAAAGCGCGCGTCCAAACTGATCTCAACTGAAATTTGACAGATACCGTCGCCACCAAGCGCCGCCATCAGTCATATTTCACTTTGATCCAGTCAGCCAGATTTTCATCGATTCTCCATTTGTTTCGTCCAAACTGACGTAGATAAACTGGCAGTAAATGCAATAACAAATATGAACAGGACGGCAAGGCATTGAACGTACGTACAGCGATCCCACGAGTGCTGACAAGATGACGAATGCGGCAAAAAAGTAAAAAGTAGAAACAAGTACTATGACAACGTGCGACAGCCTAAAAAATAAAAACAAAAAAACTTGAACACACAGAAACACATTGACATAAAATAAGTTTTAGGTGATTAATAAATACTCAAGAGACTTGAAAAAATTTGTTTGCTTCATATTGCGATTAAACTTGTTATTGAAATGTTTATTGATTTATTTGCTGCAGAACACTATGTTACTGCTAACTCCAATGGTTCCTAATATTTGAAAGATATGGAAAGAGTAGACTAAGGCAAATTAAAAATAACAAAGATTTCAAATAGCTTTGTCTGAAAATCTCTCCTTATCGCCGAACCATCGGTTCAGCTGCCAAACATTTCAGAAATCGAGTATATAGTTAGTCGGTAGTAGGAATAGATTGATGAGTCTTCTAAGGGGTAATCGATCATTTTCGACAGGTTTATGACATGTTCGAATGCTTGAAGACTGTGATGGGATCGGTCACCGGCGACGGCATCCGCCGGCGAGTCTCCGCACTGCAGTCGCTCGTGTCGGTGTTGACACACGCAGTAATCAAGTTCCTCTGTGCCTCGGATGAAGGCATCCAAACGGCAAGAGGGCCAGCACCTGGCACTGAACAGAATACAACCGTACAGAAGGCCTATACTAAACTGGACTGCATGTTCAGTATAGGCCTAGACTAACCAACCATTGTCATCTTCGACGATCGCTCCGTCATAGCTGCCGAGTTGCAGATTGTAATTATCATTTTACTAATTTGATTTGATCTGGGATTTGCGCAAGGCTGGAAAATTGGTTAAAAAAAAACAAAATTTTTAAGTTTGAAAAATTTTTTAAACTTCAAAAGTCCAATTTTTAGGTTTTTAGGTTTTTGTTTGTTGTGAGTTTTATTACTTGTCATATTTTATTTTATATTTTAATCGTGATTTTTGAGTACTGATGTCACTCACGTCATTATATGGCGTTCAGTCATAAGAGGGTGTATAAGATGTTTTTTCTGGGTCGTAATTTTGTGTACGATGTTTATTGGACATTAAACCAGAAAAATCTTCGAAAACTTAAAAACCTAAAAATCTAAAAAAAAACTTAATTTTTTTTAAAAATTAGTTTTTTCAGCCCTGGCTTTGCGCGTCACTGTTTCGTGATCATTACATGTAGGCCTAGCTGCAGCTGCTGCTAGTAGAATATTTATCAGCGCGCTGTTAATCGTTCAGTTATAGTTAATTATAGACCCATTCTGTATCGTTCAGCATCTGAACACTTCATTCGTGACGTCACGACGGCAAACTTAATGACATTATCATTTTTTCACTATTTACCAAATCAGAAAAGAATTATAATAATTTATCGTCTGCACTGAATTCTTAACTTAGAAAAAGTTATATTTATAATAGCGTACAGAAATATAAAAATTATGCATTTTTTGGTATTTAAGTTTTTTAACATTTATTTTTACAATTGCTTTATTCTTTTTTTGCTTAATTTTTTCACTAGTTATTTTACAATTATTTTTGTTTTGGAGCTGGCGCCGGTGTCGGCAGTGGTAAAACTCGTCTAGGCTCAAGTCTATACCTCGTACCGTATTAATTTTCTTTTTCGTTAAAATATGAAAGATTTAAACTTCAAATTAATTACTACAATTATTTTTACTCAAGGGATGCTTTATGCTGCTTTTCGTTTAAAGTGAAGGAACAAAAAATTAAGTGGTCGTCACAGTATTTCTGATTCACGATGACAATGTGAACATTGCTGGCTTTGTGCCTTGTTGTTTTTTAAGATCAGATCAGATTGCGATTTGAGATTTAGACCTTAATATTGCAAGAGTTATTGTCTGAGATTTAGGATTTTGCACGTGTGATTCTGATTCGATATTTGCCGTCGCCGAGTTATTTACGCGCGCAGTTCCTGTGAAAACGTCGGCACGCTGTAAACACAGTGTCGTCTGCAGCAATGCGCAGAAGGGTGGGCGGCGTATGTATGAAAGCATGCGGACGCCAGGCTATCAGTCACGCCCGACCGACCAAACAACAACGGCGTCGACTCACAATTACATTGAGCGATTGCAATATTCCAGTCTCGTGCACGCTCGACTAGTTTCCCAGTATACGGTCATTAAAACTCAATATCGCACCGGCCCAGCCGAACACTATATCACTCACGTACTCTGTGGCGCTAGCCTAGTACTAGACCGCTAGTCAAAAAATACTGGACCGACGGTGCACGTGTTTTTGTCATAACTGCACCACATGTAGGCCGGTGTAGTGGACAGTTTGTCGCACCGGAAAATAATTCCTACATGCAGCAGTACGGGTTAAGGTTAAAATTAGGGATAGGGTTAAAGTTAGGGTTAGGGTCAGAGTTAAGAGTTGGGTTAAGATCAGGGTTAGGATTAGGGCTAAGATTAGAGTTAGGGTAAGGGGTCGTTAATAAATGACGTTACGCGATTTTGGAGGAAAATTTACCCCCCTCCCGCTTCGTCACACTTCGTCACACTTCCCCCCTTCAAATATGATGTCACAAACGTCTAACCCCAGAGTACAGAGATGAGTTTCAGCATATCCGAAATTTTAGTATATAAAATTATATCCATTATCAAAATTGTCTACTGTCAATTTAATGCATAAAATTGTGTGAAATTAAGCACAGTGTTCCTAAATGTTCATCGTCCTGACACATACGGCGAGTTGGCAACATGAATTTGGCTGTCTATTGTGCCTTTCCACAAACGTGACGCGTGTGACGTCACACTTCCTTTAACCCCTCCTCCCCTACGCCACACGTCGTCATAATAATGTAAACCCCCATCCTTCTCGGAACGTGACGTCATTTATGGACGACCCCTTAGGGTTAGGGTTAGGATTAGAGTTAGTTACATTATGAGAATAAGTTATGGAAGTGGGAAGAATTTTCCAGGTACGACAAATTTTCCACGACACCGGTTTTCAGTAGTTTTTTTACTGCCGCACTTTCTAAATAAATTACGACAAAGCATTATTAAATATCCCACCTTGACGATCGATCAACTCAAACGCGTCGCCGCTGTAGTCTATGAAATACAAAAGGCAAGCAAGTCGCTGGCTATACCACCCGCACCACGCAGACACCGTTTTAAGCTTGCATAAAATGCCATGCCGTAGTAAGCTTGCGCACAAGCAGAGCGGTTCATTGAGAAGTAACGATAACTCTTGTATACTCGTACAATCCAGATATCGAACACCAAAAATAAAATCGTGTTATGTTAGTTACTAGCTAATGCTGCAATCCTTAGTTGTAAGCAAAGTCATGGTAGTCTGTGTAGACGTAAGAGGCATTGGGTTGCAATCGTCCTCTAGGTCATCATAAAGACACCTGTACAACTCCGTTTCTGAACATTTCAGCCAATTTTAGCCAAATCCGCCTGTATCTTCTGTGTAACCCTGCTAACAAACCAACCAACAGACCGATAAGTAAACGTCGGGTATCGCATAATCTTATTGCCGGAAGTGAAATAATTGTAACTACCGGTCCAGCAAGTGTTCATGTTTGAGAAGATTGAGATATTAGTTGTATCTGCTGGCAGACTGCTGGTCTGCGTTGTTCCTGGGAATTCAATATCACAATCTGTCGAGCCGCATCACTGCGTCCGTCGCGCTATAGATGCTGCATATTCTACACTGTGAATTAAAAAAAAAACTAGGCCCCGATACGTCGTGTTTTTGTCATAACTGCATCAGACATTGGGCCTATTTTCGATTCTTGTTTGCTGCCACGCGCTCCAAACAAACTGTAATAATGCATTATTAAGTATTCGACATCGCTCACCATTCGGCGACAGCGTCTGAGATCTGCATGCAACCTGCAGACTCTTCCTGGCCGTTGCGTCTGCGGTTTCGACGAAATACATTTCAGGCCGTCGTCCCGCCTTCTCTGTTGGGGCTCCGCGGTGGCTTGAAACTTATTACAGGACAATCTATCTTCGTGGCGCGGTGTGGTTTAGAAACCGTTGGGCTTACTTTTGCGGGATTTTAGAGTACTTGGCACAGTATCGTAGGATTTCGTATTACATTTATTACTGATGTTCAGCTTACATATACCTTTTATGATATTGACATTGATGATTGGCATCACCTAAAACGCGTTTTCGCACTACTTGTGAAACTTTATTAATATCCGAAAACTAGCCAAAATAGTTTAATTAGTCAGTACAATAATGATCACTTTGTTGTCTTGTTGCATGACTGTAATACGTATTTAACAAACTTTAATAAACAGTCTAGGTCAGTGCTGCTTCCACCACAATTAGCATCTTATTCGGCGATGGTGTAATGAAGGTTTAAATCAACATTTTTGTTTTTATTTAAGTAAGAAAGTAAGTAAATTCCTTTAGCGTACTCGTTAGCGAAAAGCTTGCCGAATCTGTGGCGAAAAGGCTGGGGGTGAGCGTTAAGATGGTTTAAAGCTAGGTTATAGAAAAAAAATGAGCTGGCGACGAAAGCGGCATAGGCCTATAAGAAGCGCACACACGAGACATCCTAGAGAATGTCAAAGTAAAAGCTATTCCAATCGGCGGAAGCAGAGCTACTGCAAAACTACGAAAACCGAAAGATGTGCCGACACGAGGGACAAATAACAAATAGTTTTTGCGTCGGGCCTACTTTAAGAAAACCTGCACGGCGAAGCTTCAATTAGAACTAGAGCGACGATGAACGGAGACTGGAGACGTTTCGAGAACTTCCCTAGGAGAACGTCGTCATTTGTAGCTATTAGCTCAGCAGCAGCAGCAGCAGAACTGGCGACGTGCATCACTACTTGACAGAGTGTGTCGGCTCAACTCAACTAAACTCTACGTGTCTCGAGACACGCCGGTGCTTTGTCTGACGTATTGACTATGACGATTTATTGCGCCCCGATATTGCCAACTTGCTGGTAGCGCCGCTTTGGTATTTAACAGTGATAATAATAGTACTGCAGCGTTTTAATGCCATCTTGATCATCCAAACGTTGTATATACTCATTTTGCAGAAGAAAGTATGCATTACTGATTACTCTGTTGTATCTGGCTTAAATATACAGACCCTGTTGCCTAGTTACGACCGTACTTAAGTAATGGTCGAGCTATTGGCATGGTTGTCGTTTGTCTGTCCGTCTGTAACGGATGTATTCTGGCTAATGGGTAAGTCGGAAAAAACTTTTTACACAAATAATTAGTCATCTGCGTTAAACTTCGGCATGCAAAATTTTAACCATCTAATGCAAGGGGAACATTTTCAAATTGAAAGTTAAATGGGGGGCTAGAAAGATGTGCGTTTTCAACGGAAAACTGGCCATATCTCGGAAACGGTGAGAATTGCCATAGCGCGTACAAAGTAAAAATTATATTATTATTATTAGTGGGCTATTTTAGCGACAGCTGGGTTTCTTGTGTCCGTCAGCGGTGTTGTGGGTTTAAAAAATTGGGAGATAGGAAGTCAGACAACTGAAAATTTCCGACAGGGGAAATTATAGGTGCGAAATAAAACCGCCAAATTATAGCTCCAAATTTTGTATTTTTGGAAACAAATTTTTCGACAAGACGAAAATTTTTCCACATGGTTAAAATGTAAGGTGAGCTAAGTGCCCCTTCCTGCCTCTCTGCCATGACGTCACTGTTTTTCGTCGCTGCCAACTTCTACTTTAGAAAGGCTACCGTATCGTTTTACTCAAAGCCACGTCCAGAGGACCACCACGGAGTTCTGTCGGACAATCTTCACCGCAACCATTCTCCACTTCGTCACTGTCACAAAGCCCCTAGTGGACTGGTGTCCGGGAGATGCATAGCATGTCCGGACTTGTTCCACTGATAGTAAATCGGTCGCACCGCTGAGTCTTCACTCCCAGAAGCATGCCTCTTAATACAAAGTGTCTAAAAAGTGTCTTTCGAATGCCTCGTCGTCGACCGTTTGTTTACTCACGTTCGGCGTTCGTTGAATGCAGTTCTCGATAGCAGCGAATGCTATTTACCACGCGCGCGTTATACGATGAGTTGCCAGGACTTAATTGACGAACGAAGTTGGTTTTCGTCTCGACTTCAATGCTGCCGAGATTGCACAATTTACGCGTAAGTTTATCCGGCCACGGTCTGAAATAGGACAAGTGAGTGTAACGAAATTATACACCCCAGACAGTTGTTCAACACACTTATTTCACGCTGACCGACAGTCGGTCGTCTGACCTTCACTGTGGTTTGATTGGTCACGCATGACCAGTGGGTTATCGACACGTTATTTTACAATAGAGAATACGGTAAACACAGGCAGTACGAGTACGGGCGAGGAATAAGTTGTTTTACAATTTGTTGTCTGTTTATTTTATTTTATTTTATGGCACATGTCTGAGCGCCTAGGTCGTCTATGTGTTTAATATTTGGTATTGCTAGTTGCAGTTAAGTTTCTGATTGGTAGACGGCGGTTAAAACATTTGCGCAACATTTTTTGGAAAATTTATTTCACATCTAACCACGAAACTGATCGATAGATATTGTCTGTTTGATCCGTCTATTCGCAGCTGCTAGCACTGGCCCACAGAATGAGTTTCCGTTACAAATCATTATTTTTCTCATCATTATCATCATCATCATCATCATCATCATTGATCATAGCTTGAAAGAGGCCTGCAGGGCATGCAACAGTACCGGTAGCTCCCTTTAGGTGTGTTCAAAGCAACAGAAATGCAATGAACTGAAATATGACGTGCATGCACAGCGTACATGTATTTCATTTCGTTTTATTCAGTTTTATTTTAGTTTAGTTTTTTGTCGCTTTGTATGCTTTTTATGAATCTCCCCCACATCTGTCTTGCGCGAGTCTTTGGGTGTAGAGCATTCCTCCACAGGACATGTACCTCCCTCCCCCCCAAACGTTTCTTCTCTTTCTGGACAGTGCACCTTGGACGTTTTCTCCTGTTGCTTTTTTGATATCCAGACGTATCCCAATTGTTTTTGGCGTTGCAAGGAATTTCTGCTCAGACTTAGTGCTGATTATGATTGTGTTTAGGGGAAACGTCCTAGGCTTTCGAAAAGCAGGGGGAAACGTCCGGGCAGGGAAAGATCGGAGAAGAGAAACGTCTGCGGTTGACAGGTGCAGGGGGAATGTTCGTTTTTCACGTTTTTACAGTCTTGTTGAACACCATCATTGCCATCTCTTTCGAATCTGCCTGTATTGCGCCTTTAATGTGAGTAACCTTCCAAAGCTTGCTTCTGCTATCTGCTACTGTTCATTCTTGCAACGTAGCCAAAGTAGAGCGTATATAGTCGTTTCTGTCTGTTGAAGTTTGGTGAATTGAATCCATCGCGTTATCTGCGCGTGTTTGTGTCTCGCATTCTGCAGTCTCGTCTTGCCGATACTATAGCCAGCGCCACTGTTCTTTTAGGACATACTGGCGCTTTACAAGTCAGATTATTATTATTATTATTATTATTATTATTATACTTCTGTCCTGCGTAGCAATGCCACTTCAGAAATAGGCCTGAGTAAGTAAGTACAACGTCAATTTTTGTAGCACGTCGACGCCAGAAAATTTTTAGTTTGCGGTTTAGGCCTACATCAGTGGATTGCTATAAAAAAATTCTTAAGTAATCGTCCAAAGAATGACATGGTGTAAAAAAAACAATTCTTTTTAACAATGCAGCGGTAACAGCCAGGCTATAGTTTATCTCCAGGAATCACAACATAACAGTGTACTCTGTACAAATACCCGTGTTCTTATTAAGCTGTAGTTTACAGTGTGTATTGACTATGTAGCATGATTTCGCAGTTCGTTTATGTTTTGGTCTTCATTTTATTTAGTTCGCTGCCTTGTCGTCCTACCACTATTGCCTACTATGTATGTACGTGCGGTTTTATCTACACCTGGTGTTGGGAAATAAAACGATGATGACGATGACTACGACAGTACGTTACAATGATGCTGACACATTAATAGGCAGAGGGCAGGCAGGTAACATAAATTGATGACAGGCCACGGATGGCAATGCACAGATGCCAGCATCAGCTAGGTCACAGTAAACCGCGTGTTTGATTGCATTAGCCAGCTGGTACGTCTGCTGGCCAGTGTACCTGATCCATGCGCTGCCATAAACTGCTCGTACGGTACATAGAAGTCGATGTGTGACTGGGCGTGAACCACCGAAGTCCTACGGGAGTCGTGACTGACGCCTATATGTGGGCATATATCCCGTTGTGTCATCGTGATAGTGGTCACACCGTTATACAGTGGTGGCACTTCAGCGCCAAAGCCTACTTCCAAGAAAAAAACTTATTCATAAAACAGCAGTCTATAACTTGTCTCTTTGTTTTGTCACACTTGTCGACAAAAATCGCTTGACGTTTTTAATACAGCGAAAAAATAGCAAAAGAGACGAACAAACGCAGAGGCAGTGGAGTGGTCCATAGCAGCCGATGTGGACAAAAGTAGGCCCTACATACGGATTCTGACTGTGTTCTTTCGAAATTTCAGTACTTTGTTCATTATACATAGTAACTAAAAATTTTTAAAAGTTTTAAAACGGGTACATACTAAGAACACGGAGATAGCTCATTGGCAGTTTGCTTATTTTTTCTCTTGTTTTCACTCTTCTTCCTCTCTCTCTCTCTCTCTTAGTTTACCGGAAATGAATAGCAGACTGAATTAGATATACGGAAGCAGGACTTCGCAGGTCAAACGAGGCGGGTCTGATTAGTTCTCACACACTGATTGGATCGTAGTCTACTTAGTCCAATGTTGCTTTACTTTCCGGTTTGAAACACGCGGTCCGTTCAGAAGGCTGGCTGGATCCGCCTCAACCACTGGACTTTCAAAGTCAACTTTTTAATTATTTAAGCATAGGCCTAACGGGATAGGCAGGAAGTTCTAGTAGGCCTATTGCAATGGCTCCGTATTATGTTTGCTATTGCGAATCTGCTTAAACTGCCGCTAATGTAGTGTTTACACGAAGCGATCAATCGCGCGACCGATCGACTGGATCGCCTGTCACGTAGCTATGCTAGTTTATGCGACAACGTCAGTTTATAACGAATTTCCGTGAAATTTTACAGACGAGTAGAGACTGGCCCAAAGATCAACTATTCAAATTTTGACGATAATTTGGTTCCAAATTCATGATTCCTAAATACGTATCATAATCACGGGATTCGTTACGTTCGCCAGGTGACAGCACCATTCGCGGCGGAGTTTTGTGCTGTCCCGGCGCTGACTGATTCTCCAGCTGTAATTCATGCTGCTCTTGGCGCAGCAAATGATTGATAGGCCTATGTTGGCTACTATACTCGTACGGTGATGCGTTCGACCTCATATTAAATCCGGATTTGTTCGTCGGGAAATTTTTTTCCGACTGCGTGCCTGAGGTCAGGTAGACCTAAGCTTACACTGTGAACAGTTCGCGGCTTCCTCAAGCCTATTAGCCACGCCATGAATAACGAACAACACGAAGGCAACCGTGCTTGCGGTGTAGGCCTTCGTAGTTCGTTCTCAATGCAAATCGCGTATGTATGCACAGTGTAATATATCGTCATTGGGTCGCCGTGCACATGATGGCAACATCAATGTCAATTGCTGACGCCCAGAGGCACTTTATATCGATTTATTCCACGCTTGCGCTCGTACGCTACTGCTCCTATCTCTAGCACTGTGTCTGCGGTGGTATAATGGGTTGTTAACTCCACGGATGCACTCGGGCGCGACCAAACGAACGACAGTGTATAGGCCTGGGCTGTACGACCTACCGTCGACGGCGGTGGCATAAGTGTCGGTTAAACGACTGTCTGGAGTGAGATAAGTTTGTTTAACACTCTCTCACGTATCCCACTCCATGCCGTGGCTTAACGTACATTATAAAACATGCATCGGCGTCATCTTTTTTCTCACATTATCTGGGCTTTCGCTGCAGTGGCCGTGCTAAATTAGTGTTGTTTTGGCCTCAGTATTCATTTGCCTTTGACATTGTTCGATTAAAGCCTTTATTGTTCGATTAAAGCCTTTTACGACAAAAACTCTTCTACGACGAAACTCGGTGAGACAAAACCCCTCCGTTCGTCGTAAGTGAAAGGGTTGTTGTATAGTTGTTTTGTGGTTGAGATTTGTTGGGATTCGTCTGTACCCTTCCTTAAAAGTTAGGACAGAAAATTGGGCTGAGTGCATAACGTTGCTGATTGGCGGCGTTTGACTTGGCATGCGCATTTTTTCAATCGAAGTTTTTCGCGACTTAGTTAGTCTTGTTTTAACGACGTCGTAGACGTACCGCGGTGGCCTGATTAGTGGGACTATCGTAAATATTTGGGCGCATCTCCAAGCAGAGAGCGTGATGACGAGCGAAAGTGATTAATTGTGTGGCGCGGATCATGCTAATCAATCTAGATCAACAGTGGACTGAAGATAATCTTCAGCTCGATCAGACTGTCGGCCGCCGCCGTGCTGCTGCCTGCCGTTTGACGCCATTACGCTCGATCCTTAATCTGTGCGCCTCCCGCCACCATAGTAATGCAATTCCGCCGCCGCAGCAGTCACTGCAGGGCGCATCTGCATCATTCTAGTATATCCCGCCAGGAGAATGTATGAAGAAGAAAATTATCGGCTGAAATCACGAAAAACGCCTTTGAGACGACTAGAAAATGGCTAACAACAATCCTGCGAAATGAGTATGAGCATCATATACAAAAAAAATTTCATGAGGATTATGTTGTTTCACCTTTTTACAGAATAATATTTTGTTACACATCGTCAAGATAATTGTTTGGAAAATAATTTCCGAAAATTGTGCAACTTATACTGTATAATAAAATCACCTGACTTCGGTCGGATTGTTTGACAAATGAAAATGGGCCATTAATGAGAAATTAGCTGCAGCATCGATGTATTTTTTCTGTGCAAACAAGTCTATTCTGAGTGACGTAAGACTTAATGCAACAAGAACGAACAACTGTTGGGTCACACGTTGCCGGGCACAGTACAGTAGAGCTTTTAGCTGACAGTAAAATCACTCGGGCAGGAAATTCGCTATTTTTTCAGTTTCCATTAAACCGATTGCTACGATCTACGACAAACGCAAGTGAAGCAATGTGTAGGAAGATCAACGGGCGTAGGCGACGCTTTTAGCCTTTTAGCGACGAGAAATGTTCTGAATGTGGTCGACTGTGGGCGGGTTACTTCGTTCTGTCAATCACTTACGCGATAACTTCAGATGGCAAAACGTTTGTTATGAGGCGAATGCGATAAACACCGCATTGTTTTTTTTTGGTGAGAAAAATTTGCAACTCGGAAAGTTAATTTGGTGTACGTTCAACCACGGTCTGGAGTGTAACCACATTTCTCTCAACATCAGGAACATTGTGAGGCAACGGTGGGGTGTGGCAAATTAATATTAGCATCTACAATAACTATTATTTTTTAGCCAAAGCTTAATTATTAGCTAACAGTTAGTTGAGCTGTTTGTGGTAAACAATAATTCAATGTTCAGAAGAGTTCAGAACTTTAAAAGAAACATTACAAAGCGATGAACGTTACGTAAAATTTTTGATGGGCAATATGCAAAAACCATTATAATTGTTTCTTGTTGATATCGGCTCATAGGTTGAAACGTAACTTCATTAGTTATGAAAAATTTTTCGAAACAAAACCATTATAATTGTTTCTTGTTGATATCAACGTTTCGTCGAAGGCAGCAGCGGTTGCCGAAACGTCAACAAAAACAATTATAAAGGTTGTATTTTGAGGAATTCTTCATAACTTAGAAATATGTAACACTGTTATAGAGCAATTATTTGCACTGTTTCGGTACACGACTTACGATTAAACCACACTTAGCTTGCACTGAGCTACCGTTTTCACAGTTTTCGGCTGCAGACGTGAGTCACAAAGCAAACGACGGTGTAGAATAGGCAATCTAAGTGTGGTTTAACTACGATACCGCACTGTCTGGAGTGGTATAAGCTCGCACTGCGAGCTCGCTCACCCACTCCAACAGTGCGGTGTCTAGTAAGTAAAACACTGCGTGTTGCGCGGGTTTAACACTAACTTGTGACTTCTGCTTTGACTTCGAAGACAAGAAATTTGAGCTAATGCTCACGAGACGCGCGAAAGCCTACAGCAGTTTCGGTTCAGTAGTTTAGCTGAAAATTGGGGTGTTCACGCTAAGTTAATATACAAATACCAAGTTCTCTATCTGGATCGCATAACGATAGTTCCGTGACGCCACCTGGTAAATGATATAGACTTGTGTCGCAGCCCGAAATCGACAAAAAATCCATAAAACGCCCTATTTTGGCGTTTAAGGTCATTCAAGGTCATTGAATTCGACGCCAATCGAGAGTCAGTGTACGACTTTCTATTAGTGATTAATAGTAACCTAGGCCCTATCTAGCACCGTTACTGAGATACAGCGACTTATTGCCCAAAAATCGCAAATTTTGCCCATCCTTCTTATTTAGCGCCCTTGTTTGGGGTGATCCCCTTTGAATTTATGGAAAAGCTTTACGGTTCCTGAAACTAGAGTCTTTCAAGCAGCCGACAATGAAGATTTGGTGATTCTAGCTTGCATCGCTTTTGACTGATCTACCCGTGTGACAGACGGACAGACAGACGGACAGAATTGCGATGGCTAAGACGCGCTGAAAGCAGTAGCTGCTTTCGCGCGTAAAAACACGCCATGCACTTGCTGAATCGCACAGTTTACGAAAGATACGATTGCACGGAGAGTCCGGATTATTGTCACAGGCCGGGAGCCGAGCGGGAGATGACGTGCGGTCCACTCGTTTACGACAATCTGTCGCGTCTTGAAGTGGTCAGATTCACTCGTAAAGACTGTCAGTGCGCAGCTGCCGCTCTGTCTGTCCGCTATTGCTTCTACACAGTAGCTGCGATGAGTTGTCCTTTGGGATGTGACGCGTGGTGATGACTTTCATTTTCTTCTTCTGATCGGCATTCAGAGTCGCCACCAGCAGTGATGTAGTCCAGTCCGGTTTGTCGTTAGTCCGAGTCCAGTAGGTTCGACGAATAGGCTTTGTAAATGTGAAATCTTGGCTGTATTTAACTTGAAACGAAAACCAACTTCGTTCGTCAATTAAGTCATTTGTCGAGGTTGGCAGTTTGGTTTGTCGCATCAGCGAGGTTGCTCTGCGCTGAGCTCGTTTAGTACTGAGATGGGTGACCATTGGCGGGTATACCGTAAGTAATCAATCCGTAAGTAATCCAGGTCAACTCAGTCTGGTCGTTCCTTTGTGTGTAGCCGCAATGAATACCAGCGAAAGCTCGGACGTAAACAGGAACATTGCGCGATGCACTATTCCGGTATTCGTAGATAGGCAGTGTAAACTGTTGTCCGACTGAAGTCTAACGAAACGGAGATCGGTGCCGTCTTAATGGTTCTTGTGGCTTTGGTAGTACTTTACGTTAAACAATCTTTTATAACGCGATAAACAGCAAACGCTGTTGTGTTGAGCTGATTTTTTTTACGCGCTACAGCTATGCTGTAGGCGTATATGGCACGGTTGACGTCTGTCGTCTGTTGTCCGTCTGCCTGTGGGTAACGGAAACGGATGTATTGTGGCTAACGGGTAGGTCTTCGGGAAAAACTTTTTGCACGAATAATTAGCCCTCTGTCGAGCTCTCCGCTTACAAAACTTGGTGGATGCAGTGCAACGGTACATTTTTAAATTTGGGTTGAATAGAGGGAGGTAAGAAAAAAGTTCGTTGTTTAACGGAAACTGGCCATATCTCGAAAACGGTGAGATATAAGGCCAAAGTTACTATAAATCATTAATAGGAAGTGGCAAACGCCCTTTCAGATGAGATGAAAATTATCGACCTTGGATGACGTTGAAGGTCAGTACTGCAACAGCAACTAGCGACAGCTGGGTTTTCTGCTGCATTCAAGCCACTGAGTAAACAAACAACGAGGGCTGAAGATGTGCTGTGGCAGCGCTTGAAAAGCGTAGCCCACTCTAACGAGACAGAACGATCGTAAAATACGGTGTTCGCAATCTGAGCGTGCAATGAGAAAGAACAACACAACAGAATGTTACAATTTTAACAAAATATTTGCTTATTTGTACTCTATTAAGAATGAAATTACTGCAGCTGAAATACAAAAATGCTACTTTGAAGTCACACAGCGCTGATTCTGAGTCCATTGGGTCCGAGTATTGAAAAATAAGGAATCGCGTCTGACTCGAGCGCGTTGCTTTACTTCAGTAAGTTACCACGCCACTGACCAGTTGTATACGAGCCCTGCGTGAGTCGTTTTTACGGACTGATTGTTTTTCTCGTTTTTTTTTCCTATTTCGTCGCTGTTCTTCTCATGTGAGACGATGTGGTTATACGGCACGGACTAGTCCCGTTTGTATCATTAGTCCGAGCTGGCAAGCAACAAGCTTGAGCGTTGGGTTTTCTGTTCACTCCAACGATTTAGGAAACAGAAACGCGATTGCGTCGCACGCGTGCGCAGTGAACTGTAGCTGCCCGAACTCTGAGTTCGTATGTAGGTGAAACGATTAGATTTTTCAAGCAGAAGTTGCGTTGTAAATGCACGCAAGGTCGCGTATTTTTACCTCCGCCAAGGAGGTTATGTTTTTACCAGAGTTTGTTTGTCTGTGTGTTAGCAAGATAACGCAAAAAGTTATGGAAAAATCTTTCTGAAATTTTCAGGGAATGTCGAGAATGGCAAAAACTACAAGTGATTCAATTTTGGGGGTGATCCGGAAGGAATCCTAAATTTTCGTTAACATTGCTTTACATGCTTGGCGGAGATCTGCGCTCTCCGAGTGCTTTTCTAGTTAACACACAACTTTAAATGGGTGCTTACTGGCACAAGTTAAACCGTATCAAAACTAAAACAAAACTACAACTCGCACGTGGTTTTGTTCCAGTGGTTTGGACATGCAGTTTTGGCCCACCCGTGCTATACTGCAGTTTCAACAAACTTGCTGAGAAGTTTTACTTTATTTTATTTAATCGTACAGCTAACATACAATTTGCCCTAAGATACAATTTGTGAACATTGATTAAATATAATAATTACTGTTGGACTTTCGGTTGATATTGCTTCTTGATGATGTTGCAGCATAACGTCATCGCTGATTCTGACTCATCATCATCATAGTGAGTCATCAGCCGCAGACAAACTTGTTTCTCACTGAAGCATCACTCACTTCGTTGGCCTAAACGAGGGAATGAGTTGGTGTCATTGACGCAAGACACTTTACGTCGTCAGTTACAGTGACTGAGGCAGTTTGACTGAAACTGGACGTAGCAAGACCAGGTTTTGCGAGGCAGCTCACGAGGGGTTGCATTCCATTCCGATGGAAGTTTAACTTTTTGCCGTGTCACGATGTCCACTGTAAGCGAGACAGCATTAGTAAACAGCACTGCCGACCAGTACAGTGGTCACTCTATCGAACCAGTCATGTTTACAAGTAGCATTGAACCGACTATCATCAACACGACCAGCAGCAGCAGCAGCAGCATGGCGATGAGTAACTTGACATCACAGTCGACGGTGATGAACGACAGCGTCGCCAATGCAACAGCTGCTGCGATGACCTACAGCGGTCAGCTGATGGCGTTCAGTCAATGGTACCAGACGATACACGGCTACGTTTGTGTTTTCGTCTGTCTGTTCGGCATTGCGGCTAACATCATGAACATCATCGTCTTGACTCGTCGTAACATGGTATGCTGTCATCCACCACCACTACAACTACAATTACTATACTACTTTAGTACTACAGTTACTCGTCTATTTCTAATATCAGCTTTTACGCGCGACAGTCCGTAGTGCCAAGCGCGTGTTAGCTGTCATAGAAGCGTTCGTTTGTTTGTCCGTCCGTTTGTCTGTCATACTTTGCGATTCTATCAAAACGGTTCAAGCTAGGATTACGAAATCTTTACCATGGTTGCCGCAAAACTTTGAGTTTTCTGTGACAAAATTCCCTGTCCCTGAGTGAGGAGATTTCCTTCAAACGAGGACGTCAAAGAGGGATACCTCTTAAGAAGTCATTATTATATCGCTATCGATAAGTCCAGTGCACATTTCAAGAGTGAATTGTGTCAAAATGGCTGGAGACAGACCAAGACAACTGCATATGAAATTTTTAGCATTGAACGTAAATACATATTTGTTACGTATCTGTTTTTGTTTGCAGGTTTCGCCGACGTATTACATCCTGACAGCGGTTGCGAGTACGGATTTGTTGACAATGTTGGCGTATTTGCCGTACGCAATATATTTCTACTGCGTAGCGACACCGGAGCCCGACTATCAACACCGGTTAGTCACTGATCGTCGATTTACGCCAACAAAATGCAGGCCTAACCAGTTTTTAAAATCCCATATTTTGCCATGGCCCAAGAAACGATTAGTTACATTTTCATGACAATCCAGATTCAGTCCAATACGGATCCGGATAATCATACATGGAGAGGGATATAAAAGGTGTATTCGAAAGTTTGTGCTTTTCGAGTGCTTCTGGTGTATAATCTGTTTTTTTTTGCTCCGCTGTTCTTGTCATGTAGTGTCGTTCGACTTCCCACGGTACTCTTACTTGACATTGTAATGACCGCGGGTAATTTGTCTGCACACGTGCGTTACGGTATTGTGGAGCATGAAAGCAAAAGTCGACGATGTATTCTAGAGAGGTAGGCCTAATCACGGGGCTGCAGGAAGTAATGGTACCTCGCAAGCAGTTTTATGACAGCAACCAGCATTACCGACTGTTCGCAGCACGGGAACAATGGCGTCGCGAAGTACGAAATAACCTGTACGTTTACGGAGCATTTGCGTTTCTCTGAAAGCGGTTCAACACAGCAAACTGCGCAGTTGCTGATAGCCGACATCGTTTTCTGTCATCAGGCATAGATATTTTGAACGATCGGTTTCTTTCTTCCAGTTGAGCCACCTTTTCGCGTGTTGTTTCGACGATTAAAAGATGATTCGTGTTTGAATCATTTAGGCATTTGCAAATTTCAAAAGAAGAAAAGAGAAAAAGACAAAAACATTATAAATCTATCTTTTTGTGCAAACAGCACAATAAAAAATTAACCGTGACATGCTGCCAGAAAAGGCCTTATCGCATCAAAGTCAGTATCGGCAATCTTTAGTAAGTGATTCAAATTAATACACAAAGTAATTTACGCAAAAAAACTCCAAACTGCGTTACGTATGTGCTAAATAGAAACAGAAGGTGTAACGCAAGTGCAATCGTAGTATGCCATCATGCCGGTTAAAGAAATTCGGAGGCGGACTCCCACAAAGCTGATAATGACGCAAACAACTGACTGAAAACAATGGTGATGAAAACGACATTCGCAAACTAAAATAAAATAAGATTAGGGCGAAAGCGACGGCAGTATTGTTTTCTGCATCGTCGCTGTTTTTTCTCTGTCAACACGATCTCATGAACCGCTCCATATGGCTTGGTAAAATTTTGCACGAACATGTAGAACCTATTTTGACAGTCTCTAAAATCCTACAGAATATCAAGGCCATATGTCAAAGGTCAAATCCCCGTGGGTTTTTTGTGTTTTTTGCGTGCATGATGCCGTTTGAAAGAGTTAGCCTAGATTCACGAAATGACATTTGCTGGATGGCGTCACTTCATTACTGCCGACGGAAACGCGACTGGGGCTACCCGCGGGCAGTACTTAAACTTGAGCAAGGCTTGAAATCTTGTTGCATTTGCGTCGGGATGCAGGTTGGGTTGGATTCTGTTTGTCTTGATTCACAACAACTTCATCATCACGACACACACGGCGTCCATGTGGCTCACCGTCGTCCTGGCTCTTTTCCGCTACGTGACGTAAGTTCAAGACCGCGTCACACTGGTCATTAATGACACCATACAGTATCCGCTACGTGACGGTCTGCCGTCCTCTCGGCGTCGCCGTGAAAGTGGCCAGTCTGCCACGCGCTCGTCTAGCAGTCGCTTTAGTCATTGTCGGCTCAGTCGTGCTCTGTTCGCCCAACTACCTTCTCTACGCTCCAGTGCCACTCGGTGATCGGCCTGGCTTTTGGATAAACTACAATCAGCTAATTCAACCGGTTCACATGGTCAGTGCCATGCAACTCGTATGCCTACTACGTGCACTTTTTTACCGTAAGAACTTCTGTAGGCCTAATGTAAGTCGTCTGTTCCCTCGGTGTACAACTTAACAGGTATGACGCCGTTACTGGCGTTATGTCTTCTAAAAGAACTGGTTAAACAGTGCAGGTTTACCAGTTTATTAGTTACCTGGGCAGGCCCCAGGCCTCACCAACAGGGGACCTACCACCAAACCCCTCAATTTTTAAAACTCTGTAATTCGATAGCCAATCCCTTTCTGAAATCCCAATACTATACATGGCATAAACGTTTTTGAAAAAATGAAAAATGAAAAATGTTGTGTACACAAAAAGTATAATATGGCAAGTTGACAATGTTTTAACCCAAACAGTCTTTAATACAAACCAGTAGTTATGAGCTACTTGTTTTAATAGACGACGGGACATTGAATTACACGTTTTGCCATATTTGATTTTTTTTTATTTCCTTACAACCACAATAATGCTTTTGCTTATTACTGTAGGCCGCATTACGCTTCTTGCATGTCCGTCTGTTCGTCAGTCTCGTACAAGCTTGTAACTCGAAAACAAACCAACATACAAAAAAAACAGAATCGATGGGTAAGTTTCCCGGGGCAGAACCAAACTTGTGCCTGTTTTTAGTTCAAAAGACATAACGTTAACGTCACTCATTGGATATCAAAAACTCCAAGACATCGCCTCGTAATTGGTGTGGTTTGAAATATGCTATAGAATTTTGTATAGCCCGCAGGCAATCACAAAACGCTTCCAATAAGCTGCAGCGCTGCCAGCGTCAAAGTTGGTAAATAGCCCAAAAAATTTAATGGCGTTTAAAAGTGTTCAATTGCGCACTGCACTCGTCGGGCGGCGTAGACGCCGAGTGACCCTATGCCTAACAACGCGTATGCCTAATGTACGTGTGTAGTTATTGACTATAGCTAGCCGTGTGGTGCAGGTGTTGATCTTTTGGCTGTATGGCGTCGTCTTCAAAGTGGCTCCATGCGCGCTGCTGGCGGGTCTGAGTTCGCTCCTTATCAGAGCCATGAGACGTCGTGCCGACAGACGCAGAACAAGTCTCGGTCTCGTCTCACGTCGTCGTAAGTCGGTCTCGTCGACGACTGCTCACAACGACGCCTGCGACCGCCGCACGACTCTAATGCTTGTCGTCGTCGTCTTGTCCTTTGTTCTGACGGAGTTACCTCAAGGTCTGCTGGCTCTCGCGAGCGGCGTGGATCAGCGCGTCTTCGACCAAATCTACGTACCTCTCGGCGACGTCTGGGACGTCCTCGTTCTCATCAACAGTTCGGCTAACTTTATCCTCTACTGCAGCATGAGCGCCCAGTTCAGATCGACTTTCCGTCGTGTATTCAACTTCCACGGCCATCTCTTCCGCTGCCTCAGCGACTGCAGCGCGGCTGAAAGTAGTGACGCGTAACTCTACTGGCGTAGTACAAGAATACCCATGAGGCCAGATTATAACGAGAACGAGTACGAAAATGAGGCCTTGTAAGACCGAGAATCGAAGAGTCTATGAAAACGCGAGAACGAGAACTTAAAATTTGGCCTCATGAACTTAACATATCCCTTCTGACGAACACAGAGCGAACACAAACAGCTTATTTACGTGTGCAAATGTAGCGAACACTTTTGTGCGGAGGGCTATAGCCTACAAACTAAATTGTTCACTTCAGCCTACCCCATTCAGGACAGGTCGGCGCAATCATTACGCTTCTGATTCATAACGACGATGTGACAATTTCTGGCACAGCACCATGTAGATTCTTGGAGAAGTAGATGAGTTTTAATAGTGTAGCATTTTTATCAAACGCATTAGGTTTTGAGCTTATTGATTTACAAAGTATGCAAACTGACATACATTCGATAGGCGGTCGGTCAAAAACCTACCGGTAAATAATAAGCCTCGATGTACAGTGTATTGCGCAATGTTTCTACAGTCTGTATATCAGTAAACCGTAGGCCTACATTCTGTACTACGAACTTATATAAATTTGTTGCAAATATGACGTCACTAAAATATATGACAGTATAACGTTAGAAAAGATTGCTGCGTCAATTTATTGTCAAGCATAATGAACATCACGAAGATGAGATTTTAGATTATAAAACAACTAACACGTCACCGGTGATCAGGTTGTTAGGCCTGCTGTATGCAGGGTGATCCATAAGCCTACAGGATACAGTCGTGCATTAAATTGTGCTGTATAAGCTTATATACTAATGTCGTGTTGTCGACCATCTTATATTCGTCGTATCGATTTATGCTTGAGATAATGCTTGCATATTTAACGTAATTTTACCATCTGTATGCAACCGACTCTACAGTGTGCAAATAGTATAGCTGTTCTGCTGTGTTTTGTGAACGAAAAAAATTCGCACTGCCCTGTCGTTGTAGTTTACATCATGCGATGCGATTCCGCGTTTAAATTATGCAGCCTGAAACATCGTTCTCTAAGTTCTTTTGCAATGTACATGTATTTATACCGTGACGTAAATAAGCTGCGAGACCGAACTGCGTCATAAATTGAATGCCTTCATTCCATCCATATTTCGGGGATGCTGCTTCGGCAAAATCACAAATTACTCTAACAACGAACAATCAATAACATTTTGGTCGTTTAAAATGATATTTTGCATGCACCAATCATATCTGCTGTACAAGTCACGTGAGACAACGACTAGGCTACAGACGCATTGGCGGTTGTCATGGTAACAAATGACGTCATCATCACAGCCACGAATCACAACACAGCAACGAATAACAGCGCTTCATTTGTCATTCGTTAGCTAGCTATTAATACACTAATTAGGCTATATTCTGACTAGATCACAACGCACGTTGCTTAGCCTATACGTTGCTTATACTATTACTACAGGGTGCGGCAAAAAAGTAGCCCCCTAAAGTTTTCGCTGTTTTCTCAGCAACCGTTTGAAATTTTAAACTGAAATTTTACACGATTATTTACTAAAACGTTCTACATGTAACTGCCAAGCAAAATGTGATGCTGTTGAAAAACGACAAAGATATAGACTTTTCAACATGACTGACTACCGATTTTTCAGCATTAATAATGTTCAAACAAAAAATGCTATTTATTATTAAAACACCGGTTACCACATTAGTGCCGATGACGTCACAGTGACGATTTGATAAACAGTAATTTATTTCGTTTATAAATTATCACAAAATTATTGTTCTGTTAAAGCAATCGCCAGCTGCCCACCGGATTCATCTTCCAGCAGGACGGCGCGCCATCATACACAGCGCGCAGCGCACAGAACTGGCTGCAGGCCAACTGTCCAGATTTTATCACAAATATATAATATATATAAATATAAACCCAATGGACTATCACATAAGGGGTGCAATGTTGGAGGCTTACCGCAAGCTTAAGACAAAGCCAAAAACAATTTCCGAACTCGAGGCAGCGCTTCAAGTTATCTGGGGCAACTTGCCACAAGGATCGATCGACAAGGTTGTGAAAAACTTTTCAAATTAAGTGACTGAAAACTTGTGTTGGAGCTTAGAGCTGGCGGTGGACACCTTAAACATTAACAGTGATAATGGAATTCTAACATCTGATCATTAGTTAACTGCGTTGTTCCAACGATGTTACTAAATTGGTGTTGTAGCTTGAAAATTGTTAATGCTAAAAATCGGTAGGCGGCCATATTAAGAAATTCATAACTTCGTCATTTTTTAATAGAATTACATTTTACTTGGCAGTTAGCCGTAGAACATTTCAAGAAATAAATATGTAAAATTTCAGAATAAAATGCCAAACAGTTACTGAGAAAACAGCAAAAAACTTTAGGGGACTACTTTTTTGCTGCACCCTGTTCACTGTCCCAAAAAACTGTCGTTTCATGAAAAACAGTGTTTCAATGCGTTAGAAGAAAAACAAGAAACATTTTTGCAATAGTCACACAAAGGTCCATACTCCATAGCGTCTAAGCGATTTCTGTCTGCGAACGCTGAAATGAAGCAGTTTAACAACGAAATACAACGGACGTAGGCGACAGCAGCGACAATATTCACCTTTGTACAATACAATCACATTAATTCTGGGACGTCAACATCAGGAGCTAATATTTACATCGCATCAACAAAATACAAGCCAGAAATGAACAATCAAGAACTTCTTGCTTCGCGAATACATCGATCTGATTACCTGATATGTTAGCTACAAAATCATACAATAATAAGAAAGTACCAGAGAAAACATTCAGATTCTTATCAGTTATCAAGCAATAAACCTATTCTAAAACACACACGTTTGCAAAATCAATATACACTAAACTCAATACTGGTTGGACGAAAAAAGTGACACCCCTTTCATTTAAGCATTTATATTGTTTGAACAACTGTAACATTTACTATTAATAATTCGCAGTTTAAATGTGCTCATTTATTCGACAGCAATTTCACAATTATTCTTTTACAACTCTATTGTTTCTCCACAATTTAGGCCCTTGCTAACATAAAAACAGAACTTGTTTACATCGGCGAACGAAGCACGACGTCATTTAATAAAAATAATAATGAGTTAACAAAACTTGCAATTATAATGCATAATGCATCTGAAACAGCTAAAACTCAGATACCAAAAGGATGTCACTTTTTTCGCCCATCTTATTAAAAAATATAACTATTTGCTATTTACGTTTGCTGGACTGTTAGTAGACTATGTGTTAGTTGTACCATTTCTAATGCTATCGAAAAAATACGTTAAAAAATTCTCCGCAAAATATGCCAAGAAATGGCAGGGATAGCAAATATATTCAAAGTTCCGATAAAACAAAAATTATCACGCAAATACACAACTCTGAAAATATGCAAGAATGCAATAAAAATATAGATATAGTTTTATAATAACACATATCGCACTTGAGATTTAGGCCTAAATATATAGCAATAATATGTTTCAGTCGCTGATAATATCTGGCAGAGAGTACTACTATTACGAAATGACAGTGATTCTATAAATTCTCTAATTAGGCCGGCTCAGTTAATTCGGACGTTAAGTGTTTGACAGAAACAAATATTGATAAATCGCTGACGGCATGCAACAATAGCGCGGTTTAACACAGAAACGCCGCTGAAATTCGTCACAAAATACACAGATACAAAAGTCGGTATAAAATGCTTACGTATCATCGGCGAATACATGCGTCTAATGTGTGGTCGTCTAAGACAACAATGGAAACAATTATGCGGAGTAGACTGGACAGATTATAACGAACTGGACTCAGGCTAATCTGTATTCTACAGTCAGTCTTAGTTCGCTTGTCTTCATATGCACACGTGCGACCACTGGGTGACCACTACCAGTGATGACCACACCGTAAGTCTGCCAGCCATTTTTAAGACTATCAAATTATCACCCAGCCACAGAATATTGGCGTTGCTTGGCCGGGAGGGCAGTAGCGGCCGCAAAAAATGTCTGTGACTAAAATATCAGGGAAATTTATCTCGATTGTAAAATGCGTTCAGTCATCAAGGTCACATACGGGTTCCGGCATCAGATTCAAAAGCTGCCAAAGGGCCCAAGATTCATGATTAAGTGCTGGCAATGGCACTGTTTTCTAGTTTCAGAATAGCACGAAAACATTGCGCATCAGTGTGACGTCACGTATGCAGTGGATATAATATATACGCCAACAATGAGACGACATTGCCATCGGTAGTTAGACAACTTGGGTGGTTTCTGTTGTTTCTTAGATGCGGACACCTTGGGCGGTAAGAGAGTTGTGGAGAGGCAACGACGACGGCGTCAGTAGGCAGAGAGCAGCAGGAACGCTTTTGTCCCCATGTTGCTGTTATTAATTTCTTATGACCAGTAAACTCAAACTATAGAAATAATTGGTGTTGTGAAAACAATTTTGGCCATAGAAGTTTGAACTACTGAGTATTCTCGCTGCTTACATTTACCAAAAAAACAGCGGCGTCGCGAGAAGCGGGACAAAAGACCTCCCCTTTGGGCTGTCGATAAAAATTTCTTGCGGAAAATTTTAGTTTATATGGGGCTAAAAATCCATTTTGGGCGAAACTGAGCGGCAGAATTAAAATTTTAAGTACTCGTTATCTTCTAAGAGAAAATTTGCAGTGTCTGTCGAAAAGATTGCAACGCCCTGCCTCGCGTACTTTTTAACCCGCAACACCGCTGACGAAAGACGACCACCCAAGGAACCAGCCAGCCAAGGTGTCCGTACCCGGGGTGATGCAATACCACCCAAGATGTCATAGAGCATACAGCCTAAAGACAGACGAGCTGCGGGACATGACTGATCAGTTGGTCGATGGAACTGACTGATCGATGATGACGCATATATCACTATCAGTGCGTGTCGGTGATCTTCGACGCGCCGTTGCTGAGGAACTTCATCATGCTGCGAGGCTCCGACTGCGTCACCGAATGCGTAGCTTCTTCCACCTACACGCGCCACGCGTGAATATCCGCTATCGGTCTGCTTGTCAATAACCATGACCATAGCTCTCTCTGTTGTATTCTGTTACTTGCACCACGCGTATCATCGTCATTATCGGTGCTTAGTGACTCTTGATTTCGACTGCCTCATGAATATTCTGCCACTACTACCACTCTCAGTAGGCCCACTACATTATCGCAATCACTGTACAGAACATGACACTGAACTCTTCTCCACCATAATAAATCTTCTCCAGATACTGTGACCGTCCAATTTTCTAAATTTTTTCACAAGCTTCGCTAGCAGAGTCAGCAAGCAATTCGCAAAAGTTACCATTAACGCATATACAAACATATATTAACATAAGAACGACAATGACCGAAAAGCATAAAAGTCAGCATAATAGGCTACTAAACCTAAGTAGGCCTATACATAGTATAGTGCTACTTTTTGGTGATAATTTAATTTGCAAGAAGTCATAGACAAAAGAAAGCGTGTGACCTGAAGTCGGTTAACGATCGCCTGATACATTTTGCTGTTTAGGTCGCCGTCAGCAACGCCCTGCAGCTCGAAGTCCGAATGACATTTCTGCAGCAACAGCAACATTGCCATAAGTAAGTTAGTAAATAAGTAAAACGTATATTTATACTGTCTGTAGCGGGCATTGTTTCATAAGTCTCTAAACTGCGCTGATCACACTAATAGAGGCTAAACGAAGTTATGCTGATAAACTGTCAAGAACTGACAAAGCCACTCGTCGGATCACTGAGCTACAGTGTATGTCGTACCAGCAATCATCCCCAATTAGAAACTACTGTAAAATAACTTTATAAACAATTGCACATGCAGGGACAGATTTACACTAAAATATTTTTAAATTATACCATTATATGTTTCTACATGAAGTTTAGAAAAACAGTGGGGGACTTGATGCCGAAAGTTGGGAAAGGCATTTCGGTTATTCTGACATTTTGAAAAAGCGACACGAAGTGGGACACAGCGTTTGCAGGAAACCGTAGAGGCAAAACCATTTTCAGCGTTTTCGATAATAATCAGCAAATTAAAACTTAATTCCGTGAGGAAAATAGGCCTAAAATTTGCCGTTCTGATATTCTGGTATCAGTTTTTTTCTATATACGTTCCATTTTATGAGATTCCGGCTAGTTCTACAAAATTATTTCTAGCCTATTTGTCACTCTAAGAAGACGAGCGACAGTTGAGTACCCGAGTAATGTTAAGCAGACATGCAAGCTGATATGGATGCAGTGAACAGTCGAGTCTTTCTGTCAACCAATCTGAAATCATCTTGATCTGCGATGAGTACCATGTCTACGAGCAACAACAACAACAACCATAGTTGTGACGCTCGATTTTATGAAGTTGTTTGCCAATAAAAAGTCTACAAAATTCAAGGAAATGAACAACTGACACTGCTATAAATAGGTTGTTTCTAATTGTTATTATTATTAAATACTGTAATATTAAAATACTTCACAGCACCAAGAAAGAGTAAATGTCGTGCGAGATGCGTGATCTAATTTCAACAGACGGCAGAAGGAAACAGAAGAGAATTAAACGGCACATTTCTATAGTACAATGTCTAGGGGTCACTTTTTTCCGAACACTGTCAGCGTTGCTGCTGGTGACGTCACAGACAATACACAATCTGCTGGTGGGTGACGTAATGACGTCACTGCTATTATGACGTCATGCCGCTGCGCGCAAAGACACAGACAGAACGACAGACAGAAAATCCGACAAACGCATTATGTTCTTTGTTCACTGCGGTACGTTCAGTTGACGGAGAAAATTAGCGTAAACGGCAGAGTGCGGTGCATGCCTCGAGCATGGTGAGAATGAACAGTTCGTCTGTGAGTTTCTGCCGCAGTTGATCCATGTTCACTCGCATGAACGCCACATACGAACGACCCAACTCATCCGTCGGCTTCTGATATACCAAACACCATCGCTGACATCATCACTATCATCATCATAGATGTAGGCCTAATGAACGTTAGATAAAAAAATTAATTACGTCAGATAATCAGATTATAACCAGTCTAATGTACCCTTTGTGCATTATTAATTTGCCAAATATGAAGTAAGTCGGATAAGCCGTTGCTGAGATGTGGCCATTAGAAATTTTTTAACATGGGATGCTATGTTGTCAAAACACATTTCATGACGTCACCGTTACATCACGACCAGCATATAATCCCAATCCGTAAATTAACATCCACCTTTTGTTCAAATATTTTATAATGGTATTATTTTAGCTACAAGGTCAGTCATGCTCAATTCTTTCAGCTACAGTTGTTAAAATTTGGTGCGAATTTATTGTCATTCAAGTACGTGGTTTGAATGAATTATAAAAGAAAAAAATGGTGCGAAGTTTAATGAAAAGCGGTGTCGGAGATAAACTTACGCCGGTGGCGATGTAGGCTATTTTACATAAAATTTGTTGACCTTCCCCTAAGACTAGGTCGTCAATGTACACTGTAAGGCCAAGGGGCTCCAACGAGCGAAGACCATCAGTTGGTTATTGGAATATATTCGTTTAATTACTTTTCGAGTAACCTACCCTGTGCGGCCACCATACTGTACATCAGCGTTACAGAACGACGGACGGACGCAGTAACAGACGGACGGACAACTTGCGGCGGCAACAGTACTGTACTTTGCAGTAGGCGCGGCAAAAGCTAGAAACCACTATGCGCTGCCGCCGACACTTATTGCTGCCATTGATAATAACTTGCGTCCTCTGGCGAGTTAATTCGCATCGACACAGTTGGCCTACTCGCATTCGCAAATGCTGCTTCCAGCTTGTTCTAATATATTCCAATCAGTTATTCCTGGATCGTGATCCGGCACCGGATTGCCACCAAAATCTAACCGGCTGGTCCCTTGCCCACGCTCATCTCTCCAAAAATTTACCAGAATCAGTTCGTACACTTCTGAGCTAAAATACTGATAGGCCACTGACAGACACACACAGGCAAAAACATAAACTCCTTTTTTCGGCGGACAGGATCGACAACGATTTTAACACTTGTCGCAACCACGGACTTTTGCGGCTCTTGCGAAACCTCAGCTATAGCTCAGAAGAATGTCTCAGGGCGGGCCGCAAACCGTGGGCGAACAACTCTCTCATCTCTCTATCCTCGTTTGATATGGGTTCCTGGAAAATGGTCCTTACCGACGGAGAGGAAACGTTAGTTAGCTGACTAGAAACTTCAGTTTGAGGAGGAAAATTGTGACTTAGGTCGCCTACTATTCCCTCATATAATTCAACTTCAACATCTGACTCGTTGTTCATCATTAGAGTAGCAAAAACAAAATTTTTTTTCTGGAATAAGGTTTCAAAATTTTATTACAGCAAGAACAAAGACAATATTTTATTTAAGCAAGCATGAAATACAACGTTCAGTTTCACGGATAGTTAGTTCCATAAAAGTTCGTCAATTAGTTTCAAACAACGTTCAGTTTCACAAGAAAGTTAGTTTCACAAAGTTCGACAATCAGTTTCACCATCGTGTGTCAAGCCTCGTATCAAGAAGGATAGGAGACAAACAGACAATTACTAAAGAAAAGAAGACAGACAGTCGGTCGTTCACTATGTCACTAAATAAAGTCAGACAGACAATCTCTATCTCTGTGAATTAGACTATCGATGTTGACGAAAGCATAGACGCTTAACCCATTAGTGCCTGAATTATTTTATGGTTTGCCGTCAAACTAGGTGTCCCATTTTTGGGGACGCTAGGCATGAATGGGTTAATAAACTAAGCTGCGTCTTAACTTCAACGACAATCTTTGAGCGAATGAATGAAGACAGTTAGGTACTCACGGTGAGAGAGAGAATCGACGAAAATAATGAGCTCTGATCGTAGCGAGCAAGTTTACTGAGCGAGTTGTCCAGTACGCTCAGCAGCTGAAACACATTATCGCGTCGTCGTCATTTCTTATATGTACTGTATTAATACATCACTGTTCGGCGTGTTCGCATCAATACAAATCGGAATGAATTCATAGGCTTACTAAAATTAAGCTGACCAGCACACTCATATTATGCGGCCGTCTCCCCGACGTCTGATCTTTTGAGCTGAAAAGTGGCACACCTTGCTCCTCTTGCTCTGGAAAACAGTCACACCAATTTTGGTTTCTCTAAGCCTCTTTGTTTTCGAGTTAGAAACCCGTAGGGCACACGGACAAACAGACAAAGCAGGACAAAGCCCGTAATGCGGTTTATTAGGGCGGGCGCATATTGGAAGCCAGTATCAGCATAATGCAATGTAAAGCCACGAAAAAGACGGTTTGTCTAGGAGTACTGGCTCTAAGGGAACTTTTGCATTCAAGAAGGTTATTACTTACTTTAAATAAACAGTGACGACGCAAGACACAAATGATTTTACAACGGTCGTTCTAAGTTGATTGCTAACAGCTAATCTAGATGTAAATCATTTAAATAATAAATACAGATGTTTAAAGAAAATTAAGAAAAGTGCCAGCGAAACCTTATCTAGAAGCAGATGACTCATTTCCGTTTGAATGTCATCAACGTATTCATCACTCGTCGTGTGATAGCGATGCTATTCAGAAAATCACAGCAAAACCATATAAATAATATATATAACAATGTAACTATGTGATGTAACTATGTAACTATATGATAGTATCACAAATTAAATTTTTTTGCAATAATAATGTAACAAAATTGAAATTTCGTAGGCGTTTATTGTATAGCCTATTGTATATTGTGTACTATTTAACGTTACGTTACTGCCGCGGCGCCGCCCATGCCACGTCACGCCGCGTGGCATTGCATCACCCAGCAAGCGGCACTTTGTTGCTTTATAAGCAGCGTCGCAGCAGTGTTTTGTGACTTGGGAGCCACTCGAGCACTCGAGTCACTTCAAAGCACGGTCAACCGACGTGCACCGACGTGCTTGCATCGACGAGTCTACGGCGAGGTCAACGACGACATCTAGAGGCGTGCAGCATTGGTGGACGTCGCACGGCATGGTGACCTGCATCACTGGTGGATCGCTGCACGGCACGGAAACCCGCAGCACAAGTGGACGGCACAGCCTCCGCAGTTGGACGTTATAACTGGCGGACTGGTGGACGTCTGTCGCACGGCACGGGACTCTGCACGATATTCGTTCGGGCACGACAATATTCTGCACGGTACCTCGCACCGTGCAAGACTGTGGCACTGGACATTGCATCGCACCGTACCAGTCGTGCCGCACTGAGGGACTGCACACAAGCTACTTGCATTCTGTTGACTGATACGAACTACGTTTAATTGGCACAGTGCACTGCTGTAACTGTTGTAATTGTTTGACTGCATTACAGAATACTTATGATGGATAGTCTGATTTATGTCGGCGATATCAGCCAGTCCCTGAGAGGACCTCCAACACCATGGTCGCCCGTCCGTGCCAGTCGACGACGCGGCGACCTATCTCCTATAACTCAACTCAATAACGACCCACACAGTCAACATGCAGAGCTAGCCGATACCAAGTACGGGGTGGACGTTATAATAATAATCAGTATAATACTAATACGCAGCTTTTATGTCAGCAGAGAGTTTATACCAAATTAACTAATTTAATACGTAGCTAACTAAAAATACAAAAAAGCTAAATTCGTTGACATTATTTGACAATTCAAACAATTTTTCATTCACATTTCGCAAATTACTGTCGGTCTTCATGGATATTAAGTTATTAACAGACATTAAATAACTTTATGATTATTAGAAGCCAAATATAAATCACCTGGTTTTTGAAATCGACAATAACGTTCATCATGACTAGCGTTTCGGTCGGCAGAATGTATTCGGTGCCCTTAGCGCCTTTCTTTAACAGCGTTTCAAACGCCTTGTGTGTCCTGCAATTGTGTGTGTCAACAGAATGCAATGTGTGTCATGCCGCCTCAACTTACTGCACAGCATTTACTTTTTCATGCGAAAAAAAGTTTACGGTATTTTCAACATATCTTTAACAAACTTAAACCTATTTTCATAATTTTTTGCAAGAGACGTCGTGAATATTCACTTTATTCAATCGTCGAGATATTTTTTCTTTATATTGCCACGCACTACGTAGAGCTGACGTAATTATGACGTCATTGAAAATGTTGTTTTTATTGTATCTGAGGCAAAAAAGCTAATAGTGTATCGGTTAACAACTTTAACAAATTTGAATGTATATTTATAATTTTTAGTAGGCAACATCAAAAAAGTAACATGCAACTGACAGTGTACTGATAGTCCACTACGCCTGAATACTGATGCCATTTTACCATATAAAATAAAACATTCTTCGTATTCTTAAATTACTCCACACCATAATACACAGAAATGCAGGAAAATAGTCTTTTAGCCTGTAGCTGCTTTGGTTGTCAGCAACAGTGACAAAACTTACTATTAACTAACTTTTGAGTCAACAACTTTATTACAAATGTGGATTACCGCGACACTAACGCACGCTGCAGAGATAACGCTGGGCGCTGATAACGGCTGCTGCACAACGACGTTTCCGTGGTGCACGCGACGGCCACGCTTGGCTTAACATGGCGAAAAGCAAGACTAGATTAAAAAATTAAGTGTAAAAAAGTAGTTTAGTTCTATGCCAACAATCTCTCAAGTTTTTTAAGAGCAAGTTTCTTTCATCAGTTTTTCTGTTTTCGTATTGCAGAGGCTCATTTAGAAGTTATCTTTCCGCGAAAATGGCATTTTCGATGACGTCACGATTACATTGACTTTACTTAGTTAAAAGTAGATATTAAAGATAAATTTTAGATGTTTTAGTAAGCGTATCACTGTGATAATGTCTGCCAAAAATTATAAATTTAAAAATTAAAATTTGTTGAAGTTATTTAGAAAAAAAGTGTAGACTCTTTATTCGGGACACGGTGGAGAACAAGAAAGCATAATAATCGTGCGAAATAAAAATAGCAAAGGCTTAAACCATGAGTGCATGAAGAAAACAATGCTAAACAATGGCAAAATCTTTCAGTTAGCTGTCTCAAAATACGAACTTTTTAAACGCCCCTCGTAATTATGTCATCCCGCAGTTCGTGACAAAAGGTAAGCCTATTGTTTGAAGAAAGTGGATGATATTCTATTAATAAAGCCGAGTGCAACGAATGGCGGTGGCGACCTCTTGGCGGCAGCTTCGATCATGTCGGCGGACATCAGTTTGAGCCGGTGAGATAGATGTTCGGCAAACACTTCGTCCGGCCAGTGAAGATCAACGATGAAAGACTGCAGAGCGTCCAACTTCCACAACATGTCTTCCGACGTAGCACAGCCGTTGCTACAAGATACAAACCATTACCATGCACACACACAACGCAGTCGACAATCAAACAGCTTGCCTGCAAGTTTTTTTAGTGCAAATCAAATCATTCACCGTATCCGTATCGTGGTGCCATGGTCGAGTGTTGTCAAATAAGTGAGAGAATAGATTTTTGCGTCCCGTGCAACACATAAACTAATAAATCATTTCGGGATTGAAATTGCTAGACTTTCCAAATTTGCTTTGCCCTTGTAATTGGTTTCCGTGTTACGGCGCGTTAAAAATTGTCAGTGTTGTTATTATTATTATTATTTGGTAAAAACATAAAATCAAACTAACTACAGCAACACGAACAAGAAATTTGAACTAATGCTCACGTGACGTGCGAAAGCAGTAGTTTTGCTGAAAATTGGGGTGTTCACGCTAAGTTAATATATACAAAATACCAAATTCTCTATCTCGATCGCATAACGATAGTTCCGTGCAGCTGATGGTGAAAATTTGGTAATCCTAGCTTGCACCGCTTTTGACTGATCCACCGTGTGACGGACGGACGGAAAACAGACAGACGGATGGACAGAATTGCGATGGCTAAGACGCGATGAAAGCAGTAGCTGCTTTCACGCATAAAAATATAACAAGTCAATCAATGCAATCAGTCAGCGTTGGTTAGTGCTGCGCGTTGTAATAAACCGATTCCCGAGGTGGCAGCACCGTCGAACAAAATATCACAAATTACGCTGTAAGGTATACAAGCCGTTTCACCAAATACTGTGCATCAGAAATGTACTAAATAATAAATTATTGCGCTTACAATACAACGAAATCGTACAACGAAAATTTCTGTCGATGTTTGAGTTATATTTGCAGGAATTTGGGATAAAATACAACACCTTTATTACAGTCATGCCGAAGTGCACATAATGATAGTTCCGTGGCTCCACCTTGTGAATAATATAGACTTGAATCGCAGCCCAAAATCACCAAAAATCTATAAAACCCCCTATTTTGGCGTTCAAGGTCATCCAAGGTCATTG
>Ga0209367_1000376_pt1 | contig 42233 bp, 21 predicted proteins | sample WorMetLIZISLAND2_FD_187412 | JGI IMG/M metagenome (GOLD analysis project Ga0209367, IMG submission 187412) | Marine gutless worms symbiont microbial communities from Max Planck institute for Marine Microbiology, Germany - Olavius geniculatus... ... | reverse complement strand
ATTAATTTCAATAACTTATGTTTTCGTGTTGAGAATGAAACGACCTTGATTTCTGCAAAAAATCGTGTAGATCTAAGCAGTATTTCTGAAGTTAGAAGCTATATAACAGAGTGGCCTCGTTTTTTTTGGGCCACCCTGTATATCTCTTGCGTTGGAATTTTGCAGTTGCCTGGCGGAAAATTACAACTTTCTGCGTTTTTCACCCACATCTCGGCTATTGAAAGTATTAAATGGCAACCTAACAATGTACATACAATTATGGTGTCTCGTTATTAAGCTATTAACACATTTGTCTGGTTCCGTTTTCCGTGCTGATATAATATTTATAATCGCGCAGTTTTCTTTTTTCAGATACGTGGCGATATTTTTCTACCTCGTTGGTTGTGACCGTTTTCCCAGTGGTCCAATAGAATTGTGCGCGTTATCGCGAATTCTACCCATCGACTGTTGCTTTTTCGATGATTACACGAACATTTACGGATTTGGTCAAAGTTTTGTACCGGCAAAGTAGCCTTGGATTATTAGTTAACGGAAATAACTAAAAATTTCTAATGTCGGTTTATACAACTCTTCACAACATTATGGGCTACAATTTTTATAACTGATTCGTTAATAAAAGTTAACTGTTTATTTGCTTTAAAGCGCAATTGCATATTATTACTATTACTGTAATTGCTGGTGGCGCTTAGAATAACGAATCTCAGATAAGGAAAATATCTAGGCTGTAATAACCAAGACTAAAACCAACATTTAAAATTTTAACGCTAAGACTAAGACCAAACTAAACGATTATATTAAATTACATTAACTTTGAGCGTATAACGCAAAACATTTTTTCGTGTTACAGTCAAAAATTAGAGAAACAACAAACAAAAAAACAAGTAATTTTTTTCTCAGTAATGTGGCTTGTAACGCCTCATTATTGAAGCAAAATGTGTGGATGAAATTGTGCAAATCGCGACATATTGCGTTCGCTAAACACATCTATTAAATAATTTACTGCTTTGAATAATACTAAATATTTATTCCAAATTTTTTATTAGTTTACAGTGTACCCTTAAATAAATTTACTGTTAGGTTCTTGGCACTAGATAAAAATGTAAAATAAAATAATTAACGATTATTGTTAATAAACCGGTTATTCGAATATCGGGATTCCATCGATTTGGCGAATTCAATAATCCGTGCAACTTTAGGTAATAGTCGAGTCCGTGGAGCACGACTGGCAGACGTCGACGGCTCGTAAGCTGGTTCTCGTGACGTCTTCCAGTCCGTAGTTCACCGCGCTGTCTGCCACCGGAAGCAGTATGGCAGCGTTGGGCATGCGCAGTAGGTGGTCCGTGGCGGCGATGTCTTTGAAGCTCGAAAAATCCATGTGTTCCAGTCGTAGACTTGGGGACTCCTGCTGGCACTGTGCCAAACCGTTGACGTTGTCACAGCACCGCGGCCGGAAACGAGTGTCTGCGCATGCGCAGTCCAGCACCGGAAGCTGAAATAAATGATGGTCGGACGCTGCAGCGGCTGCGCAGAAGCCGTTGCCGTAGCCTACGGAAGAGTAACCGACGTCCAAATCTGCGCTGTCCGTAGACGTCAGATAGCTGCTAGGTACTGAGACTGAGTTTGACGACATTTGATGATGATGATGATGCTGATGTGCTATGGTAGACGGTGGAACTTCTGACGCAGAGCGGAGATCAAACTCTGACGACCGACTTGACAACATGACAATCGACTTACGATGACGCTGCTTCAATCTCGCTTCAGATCTGTGCACAGCCAACCACAATAACAATAACCCCGTTAATACGCATTAATTAACCCGCTTTTGTGATACTAAGCCACGCTAGATCAAAGTAAACAAATAAGTAAGTAAAACTTCTATTACATAAAACAAACTAGGCCTAAATTGCAAAAACGCCAAAAAGCTACAAAAGATTTAGGCCCTAAAAGACAATGACTAAAGAAACAACAGCTGAAAAACGTACAAACAAAAGCTTGGGAGCCGAAACTGGTGTCGTAACGACTTGACTGACGCAGGCTGTCTAAAACCTAAATGGCGAGCCGGGGGCATATATCAGCTTGCATCCGACCTAGTTGTTTACGCCACTAAATCAATTGTTTTAAACCACTTCACCGATTCATAACCGTTTTATTTATGTTGCGAATAAACAACATCTGAAAGACTGCAGTCATTTGCCAATAGATTCGAGACATTTCCATATAGACCTACATGAAAACGGTGCAATCGCTAGCGCAAAACCGAAACTGAAACTGAAAACGAAAATGAAAGCAGCGGGGTTTACCGTCGTCTCGTGCAGTGCATTGTCATCAACAAGGTAACGCCAAGACACACTCCCAACGCAATACCAATGAGAATCGCCAGCAGCAGACCTGACCAATCAACGACACGCATAACCGTCACGTGACACATCTCTGGTCTGTTGCTTGTTTGAACGTAAGTAAGTAAGTCAAGTTCAAAGCGTATATCACACGTATGTGCATACATGACAACACAGTTTTCAATCAAAACACAATGAAATAGTAATACAAGGAAATAGTAATTTAAACCAAATATTAAATTACATGCAAAGTACTTATATTTGTCATATAATATAAGAAAATTATTATGTAGGATTATGAAGTAACAAGAAATATTTTAGATTGTGACCAATCTAATGCATTCCTCGCGCGCATTATTTTCTCCTGTATTCTTTCAACTGCTTTTCAGTTCCTTTCTGTACACACCGCAAACGACGTCATCGGTCACGACTTCCGGGACTCGACTTTCTATGGGCGGTCCATAGTGATCATGCGTCTATCTAGCACCGTTATGGAGATATGCGAAGTACTTATATTTGTCATATAATATAAGAGTGTTATTATGTAGGATTATAAAGTAAAATGTAGACTCTACGTGTTGTCCGTATCCGTGGATATATGTCGCTAATTTTCAAAATTTGCCATTCATTTTTAAAGTAAAGCAGTTTCATTAAAAATTTGATAAGAAGAAATAAAACCAACTTCCGACGATCCATGAGCAAGTGTGCTATAATAGGCCTATATAGCGGTAAAAGTTTTGAGAGACCATGTGCCGCGACCGTAACTGCATCGTTGCTAATTCGTACAACATTTTAGAAACGTTTTGTCTGTTTAGCATAAATTAACGTTTAAAAAGTGCCGTCACTCTTATTTTTTTCCGGATACGTTGCAGAAGTTAGGTCTAAATGACGGACAGAAAACAGTAGGCCTATATGTGGCGTTTAGTTCACCTAATCCAATGCTGCTCTAGCAGTAATCCAGCAGGTAATCTCACGCAAGTACAGATAGATGAGACAGCTTATATACCTTGTGTCGGAAATGCCATTTGTCTTTTGACGCTATTCTGGCGTACAAGGGCAATACCTTCTGCAATGCACAGCACACATTTAAAATAACTCAAACAATCGGCGAAAATTAGCATTAAGTTAGGGTTTTATATACAATCAATCGTTTAATGAGTCAGTTACCGTCAATCTGTATTTGCCTTTCGCGTCTATTTGCCGTTCTGAATTCTGTAGAAACAAAACAGAAAGTGCCGAATGAGAAAAAATGGGAGGAATAGCAAAACATGTCGATTGTCAGTTTTTGCTGTTATTTTTTTTCAACGCCGAAGCATGTAGCCGACATACCACCGCCCAATCAGCCATGCGAGTCCTACATGCTCTCCGTATAGCTTGTAATGCTACCAATAGTTTTTATAAGCCGCCTGGTGACAGCGGTAAAGAAAACTGAGCTTATTTTTGGTAAATATTGCAGCATGCTTCCCTGCTGCTTTTTTTCTGTGTGATGCAAAAAGCCAGACTCGATAAGTGGCAATTGGCACGTGTGGGCGCGCAAGAACGTTATACGCCTGGTCTTCCTCCAACGCAACTCACGCAACGCATGACCGTGCGCGTGCAACTTTTTGCGCAAATGACGAAAGCGACGCAATGCAAGTACGCAAGCAAGTACGCAATGAACGCAGTGAACGCAAGAGAGCGTGCAACAAACCCAGTCGATGCATCGACGCAAGAGCCAAAATGCAAAAGCAGAAACAGTGTCTATTCCAAACAGTTTAAACCGATGCTAAAATATTTCTGGTTCGGATTTTGATACCATGACTGATTGATTGATTGATTGATTGGTTAAAGCGATACACTGTGATAAAGTTCTTTCAGAGTGCGCTTTCCGAGTTAAGCCTATTTGGCCTACTCACTTGAAATATTAAAATGTCAAAGGTGTCTATAGTTTTTCACCCCAGCCAGGCAGACTGGTACTCGAAGTGTCTGTCCCGAAGGAACGGAAGGCTGAGTTGACTTTGACGGTTAGTTATATACCGATATGGTTTACCTCTCCGTAGACAGTCACCGTTTACGTGGTAACCACTTGATAGCGATCCGACCAGGAATTGAACCTACGCCCTCTTAATCGCGAGTCCGATCGCACCCTTCATTACGCTACCGATCCACTTATTTATACTTTTCTTTCATTGCATATCAATCAAAATTTGACTGACTGAGAGTGCAGTTGGTGACGTCGCCGATCCAGTGGTTGTCCTGGCAGGTGAGGTACCAGGTCTCGAGTGAATCATTACACCTGATCATTGCATTGTCACCTGTACGACGCAGCCACGAGTTGGCGGGAAGCACGATATCCGGACAGCCCATCGCTACAACGCGTATAAACACACAAGACCATTTATGATCAAATTACTGTATCGCTGGTTCCCTCAGAATAAAACGGCTTAATACACAATGACCGTTATCTATCGCTCAATTCCAACGCCATAACTGTTCATTTTAACATTTTTTCTGTTTTTATCTGTCTGCAGTTTTTGCGACTTAAACTCAATTCGTACGGCACCAAGCTCTGACAGTCTTAATGCTATCGAAATAAAACTGCGTGTTATACTGACATTCGTAAGTTAGCAGAAACCCCGACAGTCTGATGTTGTCTGTACTGGACGGCGGTAGAGAAGGTTGAATCTGCAGTCCTCCGGCCACTTGTCCAGATTGTTCCACTCGCTGATAATCTTCCGTTTCCTCGACGTGCACGGTAAGCCGATGTCCGATTGAATGGTAGATTTGACTGTCACGCTGGCGGCCTCGGCAGACCTGGAAAAAGTAAAACATTACGGTAAACTCCCATACTTGATATAGCGTTGTTTACATGAATCAGACTCGTGACTATAGATGTAAGCTTTAGCTGCATTTAAACGTTAACCTACTAAAATACTGTAATCGGCCTAATTTTATTTATGTTCCGCGGATGTCGGCTCAAAAATGTGAGCAAACTATGTGAGCAAACTTCCATGCATTTCATCTGAGACAAACTGACATTAGGCTAACTTTGAACAGTTACTCAAGTTCCTGGTGTGACATTTTGTTCGAGTGGTGAGATCTCGGGCATTGTGACTAACTGTTAAATCGGCGCCTCGTAAGTTGTCTTGCTTAAGACGAGTACAGAGCGACGTAACTAAACAGAACTGAACTGAAACGGCTTAGTTCTTGACGAACTAATTAATGGGCAAGCAGGGCGAGACCATTGGTCATTAGTTGACCCGTACGTGCACAAAATCATGTAGTTGCCGACGCCGTTAGACGATGCCTACTGTAATGCATTACTGCTTGCGCCTTGGTCAATTCGTCAAAAAATAAACCAAGTTCTGTTCAGTTTACTTTAGTTTGTAACGTTGCTCAGTACGCGCCTTTACTTACTTACGCTACAGTAACAATCTAATATCGATATAGGTAGTTTATAATATCGGGACTACAGACCGGTAGGTGGACCGTGGATTTGAGTACGGAGTCCTGGATCACCAGGGTCTGTGGACAGGTGTCCGTACGACCCCCCGCGTCGAGTGACTCGTCCAGTGCGAGAGGATCGTTGCGTGGATCAATGACGATCACACGTAGACGAATGCGTTGACCTGGTAAAGCAACCAGAGTCCACGGACACTTCTCCACACCCGGCATGAACGCCACACTTCCACCTGCGTTCCATACATACAGACAATTAGGCCTACCTCTTTGAATCGACTCATAGATTGAAACGTTAATATCCCGTTTACTCGATCGAGCAAACATCGAACAAACGTCGAGCAGATGTATTCAAAATACACGTGTTAATTGTTCGACGTCATCTCGAAGTTTGCTAGCATTCATCCAGCTAGCTCGACAAGCTATGGTAATTAGCATGCTAATTAGGAGGGCGGGCGGGTTGTAATTGGAAGAACTCTATAACACCTGATCAACTGTGGGCTAAGCCTAGGCTTACATTTGAGCCAGGGGGCGAAGTTCCATCAGGCCTGCTTGATGTTTGCTCGATCGTATAAACTGAGTATAACTTAACAAGTTATTTCATCATTAATCAACTTTTATTACCGTAGTTAGTTTGTTGACTTTTTGGCAACCGTTGCTGCCTTCATCAGAAAGACTGTCCGCCAGGTGTAGCTGAGGCGGACAGTAAGCAGTCATAGATGTGTGAAAGTTGGAAAGATCCCTCTTCTCGGTTCATCGACTTAACTTGTTTTTTCCTCATGTGTTAAGCCTATAGGCTGTTTTAGTTTTAAGCAGCGTCTCGAGGGCGTCACGGTTAAGATGCTAAACTAACGATTAAGTAATCTCGGGTTTGATTCGCGGTCTGGTTGCTATCAAGTAGTAACACGATCTCGATATATAACCAAAACTTAAGATCAACTCAGCCTTCCATCCCTTAAAAGTAAGTAAATCAAGTATCGGGCTGCATGGCTAGAGTTAAGCCGGACGTGTTCACCTGTGCCGAGTGGCTGATAAAATTGTGTACTCTCCCATGGCAGTCTACTCTTTGTAGCTGTGCGATTTGTTTTCCACGACATTCTTTTCAACACAGCGATAAAAGTACACAGTAAAGTGTAAAATTAAACAACAACAGAAGAACAGCATGACTAAAACAGCACTTACACAACTGTACTCAAAAACATTGGAGGTTACTCATTTACTTACTTATAATGTTCGAGAATATGTATCAAACGTATTTTATTCATTGGAAAATACGCGTGTTATTTTATTTAAAAATGATGACGTATGATACGCGTTTTCTATTTTTGAAAACTTCGCAGATATTTTAATATTTTAACTATCCCTTTTTGGCATACACGTATCGTCAAACTACTTAATTACTTAAATATTATGTTCAAACTTCAAAGTATAAGCCTAGTGCCAAAAACTTTGAAATAAACGAATCCAGACCTTGAGACCCTGGAGAAGAAGACGTTGGGACGGAAGTAAAGTAACTGGCTGGAAGCGGACTTGATGGACCGGCAGCGACTGTAGACGTCTGATCAATGGTACGCGCGTAAAATAGATGACCAAACGATCTCCCTACGTCGATACGATGTTCACCCTGTTTGACGCAGGTCTGAGCGTCCGCTAGCGATACTGCAAGTACAACCATGCAAAATCTTTGAATAGACTCATAAGTTAAAATTTAATTTAGTAAGTTATACAAATCCATCAAAAAAACTTTTAATTTGGACACAAATTGTTGTCCGCCAGTCTACAGTGCCAAAACGTCAACAATTTGTGTCAAAATAAAAAGTTGTATTTTTATGAATTTGTACAATTTATGAAAGCATACAACACCATTATGTTCTGTTACATTTGGCTAACTAAACCGTTATAGTTGTAAAACTAAGACAGCGTAAAGTTGAATAGCAGAAATCAGTCAGTGATTTATCTCCGCCAATCACAGTTGTGCTTTATCCTCCGCTATCTTCAGCAGAAACCACGATTAAAAGATGTAGAAAACGCTATAATTTGTAAAAGAATAAGAAGCCAACAAATTTCTAACACACTTTGAACGCATCGGTAAGAAGCTTCAAGGTAGGACATAAAGTCTCGTTGGCACGGGTGGAGATCAACCAGGTTCCTGACGTCGACTTCGCAACTGCGTCTGGTTGTGCACTGACTGTCGAAGTACCTCAGCACATCAGTCGCACAGCCGATGTTGTAGTCACCGTCTATGCACCGGCCTATGCGCATCCGCCCGTACACGGCAGAGGTCATCAGCAGTACGCTACCTGGACGACAGGTGGCGTTGAATTTCTCGTGTAGACAGTAGTCCCGGCTCTCTGCAAGTCAATCAACAAAACAATCATTCCGTCTGAAAGAAATCTTTTGCTGTATGCATGTATTCGTGCGTTTGACGTAATGCATTTAACTGTTTTGCTCTACACCAAGCCGCGTGCTAATAATTAGATGGGTGATTGCCTGCGGACAGTTAAACCATTTTAATATGTAACCAGTCGCCTAGCGCCTAGGTCAACTCAGCCTTCCATCCCTCTGGGTAGGTAAATCGAGTACCGGTCTATCAGGCTGTGGTTAAGGCGGGATGCGTTTACCTATGTCGGGTGGCAGGTAAGCCTAACACTGTGTGATCCCATACGACAGGTAACGCTCTGTAGCTTTGAGATAGGTTTTTATACACCACATTTAACCTTTTTAACTTTTGAACTATTTTTGCTTATTTATTTAGTTACTTAAATCAACTTAAAGCGAAGCAATGATGTAGCAATTAAGCCTACTACATCAATTGCTTCGCGTTAAGTTTGACTCATCCCCGTCCCTATAGGGCCTACTTTTTCACCGGACTGCAACGAAAAGCACAGAAATCGTTTAGGGCTTTAGGCGCGCAAAAGACAGAATAAATTCACTGCTGGTTGACATGTTACGTAAATACGACACTTAGACCCGCAGTACCGCCGGTAACAAAGGCCATATACGAACGGCCGCATATTCTGTTTGGAAACCATTGTCGTATAGGCCTATCCGTAGATCCGCCAAACTTCTCAGCATTTTAAAGCGTTGTTTAAAAACTGTACTGTTTGACATTGCGTACTGTAAACATGAACACTCAGCATAGTCTCTGCCATTATGCACCTTTTATTTGTTCGCGACATTATAACGCTATATAAATATGTTTTGGTTGATTGACTAAATGATTGGTTGATAGGCCTACTGCGTCGGCGATCGACCGATATTATTTTCGTGTTGTGGCAATAATTGTGTCACACGGTAACATAGGCAATGTCACCTTGTGGACGAAAACACGAAACCGGAAAAGCAAAAAGCAACGCGGGGATTTTTTGCGGCACAGTTTTACAAAAAATATGCAGTTCTAAACGAGTTTGCGCAGTTCTAAATTTATGTTTTTGTGATCTAAAACTAAACAAGTAGCCCAGCTGTCTCTAGAAAAAAAACCGACGGTACGCGGGTGTTAAAAGGCCAGCAAATAATTTTCGTGTCATGTGAAACGGTTTATGCGACTCCTATTAGTGATTTATAGCAAGCTTGGCCGCATCTCTCACAGTTTTTGAGATATGGCTAATTTTTCATTTTTTCTACTTTTCCTTTTATTTAACTCCAAATCTAAACATTTTACCCTTGCACTGTATCGCTAAAATTTTGCAGCCGCCAAACCACCACACCTGGCTTATTACTTGCGCAAAAAAATTTCCGGTACAATTTACCGTTTAGTCATGATACACCAGTGACAGATGACAGACAGACAGGTCGTGCCTTAAGGCAGACCAAGCCTAGCTAAAGTTAACGGTCGGCCCAAAAAATCAGTTCTCTTCTGATGCGTTTTCTGGGCTCTTATAGTTTATTAGCCGACCGTACTTAAGTAACGGTCGAACTATTGGTATGGTTTTAGCAGTGAAAAGTTTCAAGCTATTAGTGGCCATATCTCGAAAACGGTGAGAGATAAAGCCGAGATTATCATTAATCACTAATAGAAAGTGGCACATGCCCTTTTAGATGAGATGAAAATCATCTACCTTGGATGACCTTCAAGGTAACTGACAACCAGTACAGTCGGCTATTGTAGCAACAGCTGGGTTTTTTGTTACGCCTTGTATTCGTGCCTTTGTTCGAACTTGAAACTACCGTAAATGTGTTTCCGTTTCGTTCCGGTTTCAGATAGGCCGACGAAAGTCAAAATAGGGTCAATGAGTCTGTCTTGAACGAGATAACGTGTCTAGTCAATCGTCGCGACATGTACGGGTGTACTACACTGTGTTTCAGAAAAAAACGGATCCCTAAGGCAGGTCAGCATAAATTTATCAAAATAAGTTCGCCTAAAATTATTTTTTACACAGTGCACTGCCATTCAGTTGTGGATTCATTGTGCTTGAAAAGTTTGGCATGGGCCGAATGAAACCGATTTGTGATCTGGCTGAACTGAAGCAGCGACTTGTTAAGGTCTGGGCTGACTTGGAACAGACGATTGTGGACGAGGCCATTGGCCAGTGGAGGAAACGACTCAAAGCCTGCGTCAAGGCCAAAGGACAACATTTTGAACATTTACTATAACTTAAGTACGAACATTTTTTCGATATTAAAGCCGTTTTCTTGAAGTTATAACAAGAAGTTTCAGGGTCCGGTTTTTTATGAAACACAGTGTATGTTTTTATCACTGTGGTAGGCCTACTACGGTGACCTACGGTCTGGGCACAATGACATAACGCGCTGCACCCGTAGGACCTATAGGTCATACTGAAGTGAAATATGACATAAATTCCGCAAAGATAAACAAGCTCGTACGAGACTAAAATTTTGTTTACTTAAGACACAGAAGTAAAAATCTAGAGACGATCAATTATTGACTTCGTAGACGGAAACTTCTTAACTACGGCAACAGTTACGCAATGCAGGGCCCCGCGCAGCAGAATTATTGCTAGAGTTACAGAGGCTATAAAGTTGTAGCGACCGTAAACAACCAAAAAGTGCGTTTGTAAAAATATTAAAAAGAAAAGAAAAAAGACCGCAAGTTAAATTTCTTGGGGGACATTAGCTTTTGGCACGATAAAAACGTCAACCATAATTATCCGTTATAAAGAATTATAATGAAAGAATGTTCGCATTGATCCAAGAATACTGTACTGCATTACAGTGCCGTGTACCATAACCCAGTTGTTTACACGCCGCAGCACTTCGCCGAGGCAAGAGCTATCTACTCAGTCGGAATATCTTTTGTCATAAATCACCCGGCCGTGTCCGAGCCGAACGCCCTGATGATGTATCCTTCTTCTATACAATGCGCGAGGATTGCCGGATGTCGAAGTTTCTCGGCTGCTGCTGCTGGGGAGGCTGCGGAGGCAAATGGTAAACGGTAGCCTGTCCTCCTGGGTTTGCCGTTAAGTGCTGCTGCTGCCGCCGCTGAACTTGCCTCAGGTCGCCAGAAAACTTGTTTGCCCCACCGCGTTGCGTGGGTAGCAACCAGCAGACCCGAGTTCTGGCGTCAGAGATGCGCGGCTGTTGAAATTTGTTGAACGTTTTAAATGACTATTCCGTCGACGACAGTGGTGTTAACAAAGGCACACGGTACAAGGAAAGGGCGAAGGCCGAGATCTTTAACATCATTGACTAGAGCGGTTATTTTAGATCTAAAATAATCTTACTACTATGTCGGCATGTCACGGCATTGGATTGTATTTCTGGGTATGACAATATATATGGCGGTTTAATGTCTTATTTAAAACGCACGCTGCAGATTAAAGAAAATCGTAATTATATCACGCAATAAAGCCTATGTTCTTAGCGCAAAGTCAAGCCTAACATTTCTGGTTGACAGAGAGCTGAAATTGCTTGTCATTAATATGGATTTTTAGCAAAATGCAGAAAATGCTTATTTTGTCTACAGAAAGTAACGCCCGGAGTACTCGGAAACAACTCCATGTTGAAGCCTGATTACACCCTCGCTGCATTACAGTGTCTTATATTAGACCTATACGTTTAGCCAGTACCGCATAGTTCATAGTCCGAATCAGAAGATGGCGTTTTTCTCTCGTTTTAAACTGGCCCATCAGTTAGTCGGCAAGAAAGTGATGAACGAGGAGTAAATGGCGCCCAGCTGGCTGCTGGAGCCCCGCACTAGAACTCGGAACGGACCGAGCAGCGTTCAGCGTTCTGCGCGACCCCTCTGTTCGTCCCACAGACCGCAACCTTCACCTTCCTAGCTCTGCCGTTCACGACCAGCAGACGACGAAAGGACCGCGAGAACCATCATGCTGCCATATCGCTATACGATCAGCGACTGTATAGTGTTCCGTATAGCCTAGTGTACGAACACGGATTGGTTGTCGACATAAGGAAGACAGGATATTGACTCGGTCAGCTATTAGGCCTACGACGTTACTGCCGCGAAGTAACAGAACGCCATCGAGGTAAGAGAATTACTGTAATGATATTGATGAATGACTGAAAAAGATAACAATGTTAGTCTTATGCCGTGGCTACACGCACCGATTTTCTCGTCCGAGGTGTTGTCCGACGTCGTTGAGTCTTCCGAGACTTAAAAACCTCGGACTAGTAAATAGGACACGTCCTCCGACATGTCGTCCGATGTGTCTGATTTCTTCGTACGAGAAGCTCGAACGACACCTCGGACGAGAAAATCGGTGCGTGTAGACACGGCATTAGACGGCGACTGTCATAACTGTGTAAGCTCAAAACTCATCCGTACATAGCGTATAGCCACATAGAACTGCCTGTAATTTGAAGTTTTGAACTACCAGTATCACGAGATGCTAGCGGCTTTAATGAATCACAAGTTCAATCTCTGGTTTTTGCGATTGCAAAACGCGTATTAAATAATAATTTTCAACTGCTACGCGATAACAAAATAGAGACATCATAATAATAGGTAATCACGATGTTAAGATAGTGCGGTGTACGATATTTCGTTGAAATCCATTAACTGCAAACTGAATTATAGGTGTGTTTGGATCTAATTTGATATTTTGGTAAATGCGCCGAAGGCACATTTTTTCCTCACATTTACCGAATATTTCATACTCTAATGGCTTATTTGCTGTACACTGTTAAGTTGCGTTTTAACAAACTGATCACCATTTTATGGCCCAGGGTTTGTTTTTTTCATCTCTCACTGCGTAAAATACTTGCATAATATAACTATCTTAATTGGCCTACATTCCGTGCGTGTTGAAATTTGCTGATTTCATGACCGTGATATTGAGGCTGCGTTCGCAGAGCTACATCAATACGAGTAAAGTCCGGGTTGCGGTTTACGGCTCGTACAAGCTTCACCCATATACGAGTTGAGCTTCACGGTCACTCGTACAATCACGTGACATAGGTCTAATCATCGCGGGCATGTAGGCCATATTGACAATGTCCAGTGAAATCGAACTTAGGCCTACTGTCATGAAATCAGCAGGCTTCAACGCGCTCATATTGTATTTATAAATGCCTCGCTACACTGGCGTAATTCACTCTAGACCGTGATAAAACGTAACCACACTCATCTTGCACTGATACTGTCTTCACAATTTGCGGCTGCAGTCGCGCATCATCAAGCAAACGACAATGTAGTCTATGCGATCTGAACGTGGTTTAAGTATGCCACAACACTGTCTAAAGTGGTATAAGCTTGTACTGCGTACTCGTTTGTGAAGAACAAACTCTTCCGGCGGCATAATGACGTCACACTGAGAACACGCAGTAAGATAGAGACACCAGAGTAGGTATCACGATGTTAAGATAGTGCGGTGTACTATATTTCTTCGAAATCCATGAACTGCAAACTGAATTTTAGGTGTGTTTGAAGCAAAGGGTGTCGCTAATTTTAGAACACGGTGTAGAATAAACCGTGTTGAAACGTAAACGTACTTGTTGTACATCTAGGAATAACCTAGCAAGAATGAAGCTGTTAATCGGACCGCGGATGTTGACACTATTTCTGTCATTGTTCATCCCACTGGTGGACTCTGACTGTGACCGGCAGACCGGTCCAGCCGGGGTGACCGAATGTTTCCTCGGTCTGCCCTTCTACTCGCAGCACCAGTGCGGCACGTGTCTGACCAACGCCTACATCATACAAAAGTCCGGCGGTCGACACATCTGTCGCGACAACGCCACCTACTGCTACTACCAGTGCATGATTGAAACATTCAACATCGCCGAAGGACCCGTACGTGATGATCGCGATATTATGTACTTCTGTTGCCATTAATCCCAGATTATTAGTAAAATGAAAACAAAATGTAAAAAAACACCGTCGTAAATAAACCTAATCGGCTTAGTGCAGCTGATTTAATATGATAGCCTACATTGCGGGTCTTGCTCCTCTGTAGGCCTACTGCCTTCTATTTTATGCTTTTTTGTCGCCTAACTTACAACACTGTCTGGGGTGTTACAAGTGCCCATAGTGTCACTTCGCTTAGGCATGACGACTGATAGTATGTCACACCGCTACACGTGCGTCGCGGCAGAACACGCCGTAGATCACGGCCATGATATTAGCGCGTTTCAACACGGTTTACTGTGTATTATGCCTCGTTGGCCTAAACTGGCATTACACACCGTACAGCGTGTTGAAACCTATAGGTCTAACTTGAAATTAAAATCATCACCATGTTTGTTCACTGTAGGCCCTACAAGTTTGGCTCGCTTCGGATGCTAGGTTAATAACAACTATGAACCAGAAACCCCAAGGCTAAACGACTGATACGTCTCTGCGTGTAATGTGTAGGTGTACGAGGGTTGTTCATGTGTGGAGGGAGAACCTTTGCCTCAAGTTGGATCAATCCTGCCAGCAGACTGTTACAGTCCCGACGGTACTGATTGCTCGTGGTACAGCCGCTGTCTGGCAGCACGTTACCCCTGCATCGGACACCAGGCAAGTGCATGATGTTGTTTTTCACGGAACTATAGAAGATGTCGTCCCGGTGCCGGCATAATGTGCGGTCTTTCGGCTAGATATACACTGCATTGCGCAACCGTACCTTAACCATGATCTATGACCTTTTGAAGTGAAAATTTGCGCGCGGGCCACTCCTGCCCTGTTGACGATTTATTACTGGTTAATTTTGATTAAAAGCTAAGAGAAAGAGGTAGACCAGTAATTGCCAAGGAAAATGATCTTACTTGTTTAGCAAATTTTTGTTATTGAGTTATAAGCTGTCACATAGGTACTGAAACACACCAGTTATTAAGTGTCTTATATTGTTGATTTTTCTCAGATAACAGATGATTGAGATGATTGCAGATGCTTGTCACGACGTTATTGTATCTTACCTTACCTTACCTCCGGGGTGGGCAGGCTGCTACATCTGCCCAGCGCTGAGGCCGTATCAGCTCGGCCCAATGCGCGTCCCCGAATGTAACCATAAGGTTACAGGTAACGGCTATAAAGCTGTAGACGGCTGTGAAGCCGAAACCAGGACACATAAGCACTCGTAACGTGTAGCAACTACTTTAGGCTTGTTTTATTGACGTCACTTTAATCGAAATTTTCGTCCTCGTCGACGTGACGTGGATTTGTTGGCGCAAACATTGACGGCACGGCAGACCATGCTCTTCTGAGATCTACTTCTTTTTTTCTGTCATTCCTGTGATGACGTTTTTCTTCCACGTTTTTATTTTTCTTGCTCACGATGGGTCCTAAGTATCGAAATTTTAACGATTAAATTTTCTGACCAATTTTCAAAAATTTGTTTAATTATTATTGTGAGATTAATCGTTTTTTGCAGCTCTACTAATAGTGATATGTTGACTTAAACGGCACTGTGTCACAGATGTACGGGGGGACTTGATCCTTCCCCACCGGGTAGAAGGTCTGGAGAATGGGCTCTGCGCCCTCCCCAAAATGTTTTTGTGTTTGAAAACGAAGTGTTTTGTGTATTTTTCACACAATTCTGAGTAACTGAATAGGCTTCTAGGGGCGGCGGGCACGTGCCCCCAATGCCCCCACCCCTTTTCTGTGGTTACGCCAGTGCTGTCATGTGCAGGCAGAGTACGCGGTGAGCTATGGAGCTCGGTTCTGTGAGTTGCACTCGAGCACGGCTGAGTTGTCGGCGCCTGCAGAGACGTGGATCAACTCGGTACGCAAGTGTCTGCAGGTCGAACTCGTGCCGCTGCTCAGACTCTGTCGACAGCCTCCTAGCTGTGATGAGATCCGCAAAACCGCCTTCCAGTCCCACCAGCCCTGCTACTTCAGCCCGTACGGAGGATTCTCCGTCTGCCAGGTAAAGCAACGTAATATCCCGTTTACACGATCGAGCAACATCGAGCAGACATCCAGCAAGCATCAAACAAACATCGAGCAGACATCGAGCAAATATCGAGCAAACATCAAGCAGGCCTGATAGAACCCCGCCCCTGGCTCAAATGTAGGCCTAGGCTTAGTCCACAGCTGATCACGTGTTATATAGGTCTTCCAATTACAACCCGCCCGCCCTTCTAATTAGCATGCTAATTACCATAGCTCGTCAAGCTAGCTCAATGTTTGCTCGATCGTGTAAGCGGGGTATAACGCACACGACGCAACGGAGGCAACGCAACGCAACGTACGCAGCGGTGTCGTGCCATCATGGATGGGGGCCCGGACCCTTTGAAATATTATCAAGTTGAAAAATTATGTTCGCGTAAAACATTCCATTCGACTCAACGCATAGCCTATGACACGCCCCTAAGACATGCACAGCATCGCTCGCTATCAGTGACGTCATGCAACGCTCAGCTTTATCTTCCGTGTTTGCTGGTGTGTAAAAATACAGATAATTGCTCCGAACTGTTACAGTTTGCAGATACCGGCAAAGGAATGCTTACTAGACAGGAACTGGGCAACAACGCCCAATCCTGCGGCATCATCGCCGACCCCATACGACTTTTTTAGTTTCCAGAATAACATCGCAGCAATGATTTCTGCTTACAGGTCACGTGACACGGGGCATGCGCAGTCAACCTTTTTTGGCATTCAAAAACACGCCTATGTATAAAATTTTCACCTACAAACGGCCCTTAATTGTCATTGTAGGCCCATTACAGTCATATAAAGGTCGCATATAAAGGTCGCATATAGCTCTTAATGAGCGAACCCATCTCAGAGCTACGGAGTGTCACTTGTCATATGGGATCACACACAGTGTTACCTGCCACCCGACAGAGGTGAACGCGCTCCGCCTTAACCCCAGCCAGATAGGCCGGTACTCGATTTACCTACCCCGGAGGGATGGAAGGCTGAGTTGACCTAGGCGGTTGGTTGCATCCCGAGATGGTTTACCTGCCCACAGGCAGTCACCCATCGCAGTATTAACCGGGCCCGGCGTACAGTAACTTCGCTGGTCGGATCAGACGCGTTACCAATACACCACGCCTACAGTATACGTGCTGTGCCCAAAGCCCCAAACATTAACTTTCTAACTATTTGCGCCATATTCATCTGAATGAACTTCCAAGAACACAAGAACACTCGTTGCACGAAATCACTTTTGCCATAGTGTTGCTAAAATTTTTATTTTTTTACATATACGTTTTTCAAAAGTTTAGTTGGTATTTATGTGATAATCTAGCAATTTGCTGCAACACACAACGAAGATGTTTTATTCATTCGTTCGTTAATAACTTAAAGCACGTTGATATAACAACCACGATGGTCTAATCGCTAGTAACAATAAACGCAGATAAAGTTCTGGCAAACTTCAAACAGCTGACATGTAAATCACGAATTCGGAAAAAAAACAGCTTGTACACAAAAATGTCATACAAGCGCTGTATAAAACTATAAGCTAAAAACCAAAAGATGATACTATTGATTGAAAAAGTCACGCTAAGACGAACGGTGTTCAAACAGGCGTAGGCCTAAATGCCATATGCAAATGTCGCCATATCTATATGCAAATGTCTCAATAGGTCTATACTCTATAATAGCGTTGCGTTGCTACGGACGTTTAGTGTCTTCGTTTTCTGCCTCAGGTTGACATCTTTGAGAATCTGTAACATAAAATATGCGGATATAGTTGTCATGAAACTGCAAACACTGTAACTGTCGCGTGTTATATTATTGCCTCTAGTATTTAACATCATGTTCGGCCTCTATTAGTGCGACTAACGTAGTTTTAAAGTTTTTTTGTCAACAGTATGCAATATGCCACTAAAAATCTATGGTGTGTTTTGGGCGCGGTGGTTTCTATATCAAACTTACTACTGAAGTGGCCAAAGAAGGAATTTTGAAAATCGCCCGAAATCGATTAATATTATTCTTGACAAAGTTACGAATGCACGAAAGTTAGCGGATTACTATTTCCGCATCGCCCGCGGTAAAAACAGCATTGCGGACTGATGATTATGGCCTACCTCAGATTGCTTTGGCAGCCGAGTCGCCAGCATCAGCAGCAGCGGTTTGTGCCGACTCCGTGTTGTCAGGTGCTCCGGCAACCTGCTGTTGTTCTCGCGGTAATTTCGCCATCACGTCACCGTCGCTAGGCTGTGCCGCTGCAGACTCTGATTGCTTGTCTTCGGCCTCGGCGCTCGCCACTTTCTGTTCATCAACATCTTCGTTTATTGGATAAAACTGACGAGTGCGAGTTGGATAAATAGGCCAAAAACTGAAAGTAAAGACAAATTATTAGAATATTTTTTCATGTATGAGCAGCGGTTGTGCTTAATGTAATGTAATGTAAACGTAATCTTAAAACACTTTTCTTTAGCGTCGCCTACGGACTTTAGATTTTATCATACAGCTTTCAAGACTTTATTATCGATTTATTATACTGTTCAGGTTTAGTGTCTTTAATTGTTAAGCGCTGCCACTTAGGACTGTGTGGAAGGCGCTATACAAAATACTTCGATTGACTGATTGAATGATTGAATATCGTCTAATAGCTGTCCTTATAAAACAAGCGCATAATGAAGGTCCGATCAGTTAAGTGTGAAGTTTTGCTAACTAATGACTTGGTGCGATGCTGCATCAAATGTGATCGTGACTGGAGTACCTCGTCGTCGCTGTCGACCAGCTTCATGGTACCGATCTGTGACGATTGCGACATCATCTCTTCTAGGGAAACCATGTCGTCGTTGGAAATGTTGTCATACGTGAACGAGGAGTCGGGGTCGGCGATGATCGTGCGAATTCGATCGCCCATTATCTCAATGTCGTCGTCGTCGTCGGGGTCTTCTTCGTGGTGGTCTCCCGGAGTAGTGTTTGATGCGCTGACCTTCAGCCGTTGTTGCTGCTGTTGTTCAGACTGAACTTCGCTGGTGTCGTCGACGTTGGCGTCGTTCTTCCGTGAAGTCGGAGAAGGACGAACTTTTGCCGGTTTCTGTGCAGTGCCCGCGGCCCCGCTAACTTGCGGTGTGGCGCCGCGACGGTCGTCTGGCGGAACTCGTTCCAGACGGCCGAGTAGCGTGACATGCAGCAGTCTGCGCTCGTGCTCTCGGGCGGCTAAGTCTCCTCGTCGTCGGCTGTTCTTCTGTGGGTGGTGCCTACTTCGGCTCGCCCCCGTCCGTAATGACTCGGTGTCGGCCGTCGGTCGGCGCGCACGAAAGTAGTCGGACACTGCTCGGGATGTCTTCCGTGGCGCCGTCGAGGTCGTCGCCGGCACTGACCCATCTCCACAATACAAGATAATTGTTTCGCAAATATAGTCAAACCGCTACGAAAAGTGATATACAATAATATCAGAATGAAACATGCATTGTAAAAAGCTGCGCTCTGTCAACTGTTATCTCGGACGAATATAATTATGATAATGATGTATGATGACTTGAGCTCCACTTCCGATAAAGTGAAGTCGTTACTACACCAAGGGGTGACTGTCTGCAAGCAGGTAAACCATCTCGGTATGTAACCAGTCGCCTGGGTCAACTCAGCCTTCCATTTCTCCGGGGTAGGTAAATCGAGTATCGGTCTGCCTGGCTATAGTTAAGGTGGCGCACGTTCACCTATGTCAGGTCACAGCAGGAAACACTGTGTGATCCCTTTATGACAGGTGACGCCAGACAACCTTTTAAAACACGTTTCCGTTGAACTCAATCTGGCACACATGATTTTTGACTGACATACCGACGTCGTGGGCGTTCTTGGGTGTGGGGCGGCGCCGGCCGGTGGGTGTATTGTGTAGGTTGGTGGTGGCCGCTGCGACGAATCGTTCCATCAGAGCAGAAGTCAGCTGCATCTGAGCGAGCAACTCAGTCACCACGTCACCACGACCTCGGCGACTCCGCTGACGCAGACTGTTTCCAACGTCATCTGCGTCGTAGTAGTACGAGTAGTCAGCGCCGCCGCCGCCGCCGCTGTACTCGTCGTCGTACCGGTGTGACGCCCCGCGGCGTCCTACGGGCGTGTACGTCTTCGCCCTCAAGTCATCGTTCCACTGCGCAGACTCGTCGAATTCGTCTTCCGTTCTGACGTCATACTTCGCATCCTACCCAAAGTTCCAAACACACTGTCGCTGTTTAATGCAGCCGCTCGACTCGATCGACGCAGGTTGCGCTGTTTGACTAATGACCATATTCCTTGCTATCCGCTTATCATTTATTTGTTTATTTATTATACGGTTTATCATCCACAGTAGGCCTATGTTAAGTCATTCACTGTAACAGTGAAGAATTGCAAATGCGGGAAAGTCACCCTGTCATTGCAAAAAGCACGACCGTACGCAGCAGATTTTAGCCTATTTTTAAACGTATCAGTGTGGTAACATTTAAGTCAGAAATGACAGTTTAAGAAATACTGTCAATGCTCCTACTCGGCCTATCCTATAAAAGGCGGAATTACACACGTCTTGGACGCATGGTCCGAGAAAGCGTTAGTTTCATAGATGTTAAAAACATTAATTTGTAAATAGAAAACATTAAAAAACATGTTTTTCACTTACATAAAAATGTCTTAAAACATGCATAAAAACATTAAACTACAGTATTCATTCAAGTAAAAAACACTGTCAATACGAATCAAAAAAGTCAATAATACTGCTACAAAACACTCGCTCTGTCCAAGAAATGAGTACGTCTAACTCTAACAAAGCCATAAATCACAGCGCAACCATTTATCTATAAGAAATGCATCATACGACGTATTTGTAATTTTGTACTTTTATGTTTTAACAACAACAAAAACACGACATAAAAACAAAAAAGCATAAAACATAAAAACATGCTTTTTTACATTTTTATAAAAAAAAACATAAAACGTTTTTACATCTATGGTTAGTTCTCCCACCTGATCGACGCTTGTTTTTCTGCGACGACGAACTTCACGACGCACGTCGCGTCTTCGTCGCTTCTGGCCAAACACACCGACAATTCCAGTGAGCAGAAACAAAAACAGTTAGTAAATATAGCATACGTTCATAGAGCGAACATTCGCCAAGAAAGCCGTCGATTTTGCGAAAACTTGGTTACTCGAAAGCCAAAATTATAAAACGTTTCCAACTATCGAGTTAACTTGCCAGCTGCAGAAAATCGGACGGAAAATTAACGCATGAGAAAACCAAAAAAATCGATAAACCAGAAACATTTCACACACACAGTTTCGTAGGTGACGAAGGCAGATTGCAAAGGGTACCGACACGGGATTGTTTGAAAAGTACCACTGTCGTACATCTAGGCCTATATGCAGACTTGATTAGCGTCTGCCAACTGCGCCGAACTGTCGTATAACTGAAGTAGTCCTACTGTATGTAATAGGCTACACAGATATTGGTTAATAAATACCAACATTTGGGAGTAATTATGAAATCTGTGAGACAATTATTCACCGCTCGATTGTCTTGACTGCCAGCTGCGGGATGACGTGGTTGCTGCTGCTGCTGCTGCTGTCCCGTGCCTTCAACAAAGTAATAGCCACACCAATGACGAACGCGGCACAAGGTGCTCAATGCAACTTCCAAAACCACTTTTACAAATACTGGTAATTCACTACAGAATTGTGGGCTATGCTAAATACGGAAGAAAAGCGTTATAGAAATTACTAAAGCACTCGGAAAGCACAAACCTCAGCAAAAACTGTGTTTTATTCTTGTTGTATAGAGTGTACCTGGTTGGTTGCGAATAAGCGTCGGCTGGCGCGTAGTGAACTGGGGCGGTTTTTGTCTGCTAAAATCTGTCGGCGTCGTTTCTGCACCGTCGCCGACACCCTGTCATTTTGCACCACGGTTGCAATAAACGTTTATAAAAGCTTGTTTCAAACTTTTCATTAAGACGCGACTTTAACGTTTGTGGAATTTTGTCTAACGTTGAACGGCCTACGTAAAAATGGCGGCAGTTTGAAATAATTACGTACAAAAAATCGAAGTGTTACTGACAAAAAAGATAGCAGATTTTGCATTTAGATCTACAGGGTGCGGCAAAAAAGTAGACCCCTAAAGTTTTTCGCTGTTTTCTCAGCAAGTAAAAAATTTTTTAAACAGTTTTTATTTTAGCGTTTACAAACGTTTGTTTTTCCTTTAAAGACCATGTTTTAGTGTTCTGAAAATTTTCCTAGCACTTACTAATATAAGCTTTACACATTACATCACTGTTTGACACCGAGCGATCCTTCTACCTGAAATAACATAGGTGATAGAATGATTACAGATGATACTGTTGTGCTGTTGTATTACTGTTTTTCGTTACTATTTCACGTGTAGCGATGTTTGCAAAAAAAATAAACGCTTTCGGCGCTAAAAAATCTTGCACTTATCTTGCAAAGTGTACGAGATTATTTCTGAGCCATTTGACACAGTGGCAAATCCAGAAATATGGAATAAAAAAGCGGAAGAGTAGGGGGTAGGGTCTGGAAGGGGCTGGAGCAAAGCCCCTTTCCCAGAAAATTTTTGAAAACTTTATGCAAAAATATTGCACTTTCGTGCAAAATTTTCACTTGTTTTGACATGCATCCAGTCAATAAGGGGCGCCACTGATTTGACCGTGCTCGTTCGGATGACGAAGCCGGGTGTAGACGATCATGATATAAGGAAGCCTTATACCTGCTGGCTTTTCAGTTTTTCCGCCGAATCCTCAATAGAGTACGAATGGCCGCCATCTGCACAATGTATATACAGCACATGCACACGTACGTATACCGGCGATCTTAGAAAGAAATGTGTTCATGGCGCCATAATTTGATTTAGGCTTATAATAATAATTAGACAGCACTTAGCGAGTTCAAATTTCCTGGTTATCTATAGCGGTTGGCTCGGTGGTGTAACGCTTCAAAAGGCATCGGACATGACAGTACTCGAGTCGACACACTTTCACAGAAATTAAAGATCGACCAATAGCACCCACTCTGTTACTCTGTGCCTCCTGTTAGTGTTTTACGCATAGTCTGACGGTTTGTGGCCCACATATCCGCATCAGCTACTAAACAGGGACGAGATTTTGTCGACCTACCATGGTGCACATCTATAGAAAAATTTAATATTCAACATATTGTTAATAAATATGCTTGTTTGTTCATCCGTTTAATCACTATTTGACTGTATCTTTATATCTGCTGCACCGTGACACTTTGACCATTCATGATAGCATATATTATACTAAAAAATATATCAGCCCAGTGCCGATATATTGTGTGGCCGTCCGCCTGCAACTGTGCAACTCTAACCAGAATCCGAACCCTAACATGCTACCTATTGAACAGTAAAACGTTCACACTAATTTTCATACGTTTTTTGTTTTCCAGTTAGGCCTGGGAGGTCGTACGTGCAGACAGACGGGCAAGACCCGTGATAGGGTTTACTAGGCCGGCGGCATTATAAATAGGCATATTTGATGTGATACTGACCGGTGGAAGCGTTGCAGGCGTGGTAACAGTACGCCGTGGAGTTGAAGTTGTTGTCGTTGCCTCCGCAGCCCGTGTATGTGAACGGCTGACACAGTCCCGTACGATTGTCAAAGTACCAGCGCTGTAACTGCTCGCTACAGTTACCCGCCGCCACCTCCAAGTAACATTTCTCTGGGCCTTGGCCACCGGTCACCCGCGCTGCGTCACCACCACCAAACATACGTCGTAATCTATCAAAGTTGTGAGTGACTAAATAATTTATGTATCGCGTTAACTGTACTAAGCTCGAACGCGCTCGGCGTGCTAGTAGGACGAGAATAGAAAATGTTTTTGATGGAGTCTAAAAAGAAGGCAAAAAGTGTGTTAAGAATGTTTGGAAGAGCCTTCCAAATAGATAGACTAGTAGGTAGGCTGATATCCTGATCCGCGGAACGTGTAGTTGACCGTGATTTGCAAATCAGAGATGTTTGTGGGCTCAGGCATCCAGGAGCCATGCTATACTCAGTATACTGACATTTGTGCTACCCAAATGCACAGCCGAAACCTAATCCGGTCAGTGACATTCAGCCAGTGTAAAACATGGCGTCAGAAATGGGTCAGCCCTCGAACACACGTTTGCAATTTTGTTACCATTTGACGAAAACAATTAAAAAATAAATTCACAAATGGATCTTTTGTTGCCCAGCCAACAACACTAAATCACCGAAGATCAAGATCTGTTGCTGCTATAATGCTAATAAATTAATTTTGGCTAACTAAATAATGACATGATGATGTCACTGATTATTCATATAGCATAATCAAACGAAAAAAAATAAAGATTAAAAACGACAGACAGGAAAAAAATTAAAAAGCGACAGAGCATATACGTATTCAGTTTAATTAGCAGATGCGCCAGCATAATATCCATGGATATATCCACAGGACGGCCTTAATCTCATATCCACACATGGATAGATCCATGGATATCCATATCCACGGCAAGCCTGTATATTTCTGTTAATGGTTCTGTTGTAGCCTAGACTCTCACGGTTACAGTCGACAACGATCAAAGTAAAAAATGTAATTACATAATGATAAAATCCAAAAAAATAATTTATCCAAAATTGTTTCTTTAGTGGCTGTCAAGAAATAGAGCTAAACAAAACGTGTGAAATAAAACATTCACGAGAGAAGTGTTTTATCTTACAAGTATCAATCGTCTGTCTTCAATAAACGATTGTGACATCATTTTTTTGTTTCAGCGGATTCTTTTCTAACACAGCGCTACAACGAACGTGAGCTTGGCTAAGCATCTTATTCGCCAAAAATTGCAGAATTGCAATAGAACTATATTAATTATTTTTTTTCTCCAGAGAAAACCTACAGGAATAAAAATCGGCCCTTATGCCAATTATCTATTATCTGAAGCCAGTATCCGAAGCTACTTTATCAATGCATAGTCTAATACACACCAATGGTGAGCAGAATAGCGGTGCATCCAAGTTGCAGAAGCTGTTGTCTCATTGCCATGGCAACGCACAGCAATGGCGAACGCTGGTCGTCGCCAAGGCAAACTGCTGGTCAGTCGGACGTCTGTCGTGCACAAACTGTCGCAATTATCAGCCACCTGCCGCACTCAGTTGTCAAACAGATGACGACAGTAAGGTAAGCCTAATTGACTGACTGACGGAGAAGTAAGGATGCGATGGACAACAGTCTGTTGTGCGTTGTGAGCACCTGCGCGCAACCAGCATGTATACCTGCAGTTAGCTGCGCACCTGCGGAATGTCAGTTAAGACTGTTAGCCTCATGTTCGGCAACATCATCATCCCCAACTTCACTAACGCCAATAAGCTGCACTACTCACTATTATTCCGTACACAGTGCTCTTAACGCCTTGACGTTAGTGGCTCAAGCCATCAGCACAAACATCTTGAAATATGGCCATCAGGAACATCGTCGACAACGTGACGTTTTATAGACCTAGTATTACGGACGTATTGCTGTCCCACTCAAAATGCATTACGCAGTGAAAATCGATGCAAAATAAAAGCAGGCGACATTGTCGGATTTTGACAGTTAACGAACTCCTCGTATTATCGAACCCCAATTCGGCCAATTTCCCAGATCACTACTGGGCACAGTGGGCAAAATTTCGCCAGAATCCGATCAAGACTTTCTCAGTAACCTGAGGGACGTAGTGACATAAGCTACAAAACAGTCAGAAAGACTACAAGAGGTTAAAACACAACCGGAAGACAAATGTCAGCTGCAAAGCACGCACCTGCTGAGCAGAGTTAACTACGACACCGTTCAGTTCGCTCGGGGTAGAACGCTGGACCACTCGCAATGGCGCGACGGTCTGACAACTACTTGCGCGGGCTAGATACGCCGCGTTATATACGGCGGCGGCAGCAGCTTTAGCGGAAGTCGAGACGGTCAACGCGCATCTCTCGTAAGCGTCGCCGTCGGCTGTGCGCGCGAAAAACAGCAAAGTGACGTGAGTTGCATGTCGCAGACGGACCAGTTCGCCCCGAGGTCATTCTCACGTCGATTAGTGATGCACCAACTGTCGGCGTTCGTATTCGCATGCTAGTTTTCACACGCATGCACGTGCGCGTCGTCACATCATTGTAATCACATCACGTCGCAGCGTGCTCATCAGCAACTCGAGTCAACCTCCGCACAATACGATACATGCAAATATGATCACAAGAGCAGCGTACACATGACTGTCGCCGCGAACAATGCGCGATATGTATTTTAAGTTCGTTTACAAACGTGCTTCCGGGTGACGTCATACGGCTGTCTCAGATTCGCTTCAGGCTCGGAGAGCATCTCGTCGACATTATGCGCTCTATAAATGTACTTAGTTACGTTACGCCGAAGATAAATAAATAACTGAAATTTGAAAATGTTCTAGTACCATGTGGCCAATGCCGTGACTCAGAGGAGCGAAAAGCTCAAGCTAAAATTATGTACGCGATGTAACTACTTCCTTTTTCCAAGTAACCAAGTCTATACAGCCACGATACGTCAACGCCACAGACGGACGGACAACTTACAAAGGCAATACTCTCACTGTCAAAGATTGCATTCTTCTGTCGACCTTCTTTCACACCTCAGCCCACCAGCCAGATATGAGCCTTTACCAGTCTGATCGCAAAGCATTATCAGTTAGATTCAACAACTGAACAACATTCCAACGACAGTTTGTTATCGTTTTTTCTTGGTCAAGCAACCAATACGAGAAACACTAGAAAGCAGAATCATCAGGAATCAGGATTTGAGAGAAACAGTTCACTAACAATACAAAATACAAATGCAACGAGAATAATACGTTACCCACTCAATAACACATGACATAACAATTGATCCGGTTTAAATTGCATAATACCATACCAAATACACAGCGATTTATTATGACATACTCTCAGTCTCACTGCACAATATACATTGTGTCTAAAAAATCCCCACCATTTTCGATTGTAACTTCAAGAAAAGTTATCAGATTGTAATAATTTCTGGCGGGAATATTCTTGACACAACTTGCCATCAAATGACCGTTTAGCTTCCCACCTCACCCAATGTTTGCTTCTGCACTACCAAGGGAATGCAGACCAAGCGATATATGCGTTGAAATACGCAAAAACGTGAAAAAAAACATCCCCGACATTATCGATCGTAACTTGAAGAAACATTATCAGATTTTAATAATTTTTGGTCTAACTATTTCTGACACCACTGGCTATTCAATAATTGTTTAAGTTCCCACCTCATCCAACTTCTGCTATTGTACTACCTGGGGAAAATCGACCAAGCAAATCATGTGTTAGGAAAATGTTTGGGATGTTTTTTGAGACACAGTGTACTGTTTTCATACAGCAATGAAGTAGTATATTTCTTAAATGTTAGCAGTGCACCACAATTGCTGAAAAAAATTATTGACGTTATATATTACTATTACCGGTACGAGAATAATGCTACTGCATGGCAAAAGTTTATAATATTATGTAACATGAGCAACAGTGTCTATAAAAAATAAAAGTAATTAACACACTTCTCACAAAATACACGTGCGTATAAATGCTACTTTGGAAGAAGCTACGGCAAGCCAATGCTAAGGCTTGTTATCTTGGCTCCACATATGAGTAAAAAGTGACGTGCCATTTTATTCTTCAGCGGGTTTAATACCCCATCTCCAAAGTGTCCTGTTCTCCGGCTTCAGTAGATCCACCAGGATGTGACCTAATGGAAAACAGCTCATATGAAGAAATTAAACAGAAAGTCAAGGAAATTCTAGACCCAAATTAACTTGACGCATTCGGCAAGATATAATAGGTATGAGTAAAATGCTAAACTAGAAAACCACTCAGAGAAGCGCAAACCTCCGCCAAGCATAATGTTGACGAAAATTTCAAAGTGATCCAAAATCCAGGATTCCTTCCGGATCACCCCCAAAATTGAATCACTTGTAGTTTTTGCCATTCCCGATATTCCCTGAAAATTTCAGAAAGATCCTTCCATAACTTTTTGAGTTATCTTGCTACCACACAGACAAACAAACTCTGGCAAAAACACAACCTCCTTGGCGGAGGTAAAAATTTTCATACAGACTTGTGGAGGCCAAATGGCATCGTGTGAGAAGACTAAAAGACTGTGGACGTACCATGATAGTTAGCTGATGGCATAAGAGAGAAATACCAAGAGATGAGGTATAAGAAATAGTCATAATTACTATCATTTTGCCCTTCAAAGAACACGAATGACCAACGACGACAAATGTGTAGATAACACAGCAGAGGTGCAATCGACAGCCAAACAGAACAAGCAACAAACAAACACACAGTAAAACCCTCGAATGACTTAACACCACTCACTAAGCGTATATTCAATGATTCTGCCAAAGTATCATAGTCAAGGGTACTCAGTGTTCTGTGATCGATCAATTAATCAATCCAGTAGCGTTATGGCACGAAATAGGTAGGGGCAGTTACCCCTCCCCCAATCTGCTTGTCAGAAAAATGCAACTTTCTGCCCCCAACCTTTTATATATAAAAGCATGCGACGTTGCAAAATTTCTAAGTTCACTGAAGGTGATATTCTGTGAAATCAGAGATCACAATTATCGTCATTACACAGCCGACATTTGCACAGACTTTGCATGAATCGGGCCGAATTCTTCTGAGTACAAGTACTTGGAAGATTTGATTTGCTATTACATTAAGAGATCATGCAATGCACACGGCATACACTGAAAACAGCCAATGAATGTCAGACAAACTGCAATCTACTAGATGGCCTAATGGACAGAATTCTGCAACATTTTGGCAGACAAGCTTAGAGATCTGGCGCATGATTTTTAGTTTTGAACAGTTCCTTAAGACAATTCGGTTTAGCCTCTACAACACTGCGTCTCAAAAAAACTGTCACACTTTGTCATTGTCCATATCTTCACCAAATATTAACCAATTTTCGAAATTTTTTCACTGACGCACTCTGTGGACAACTTGCAATGAAATTAGAGCTGTCAAAGCGTTAATTTTTTAACGCATTAATTAACACGTTATTAATGCACCCAAGCCTGTCGAGAGGAAGAATAGGGAAGTAAGTTACCCCGGACCCTGAAACGTTTGGGGGCCCCACTTGTAGAATATAAAAAGTTGGAAACACATTTTAAACATATAGTCAACAATAACTGACGTCATAGCTAGCACAGAAATCTATTAGCCTGTCACTGGAATAATTATTATTTATTTACAGTAGCGACGGAACAACAACTACAGTTTAGCTACTTCAATTCATTAAATTGTCAAATAACCACAGTTTAACGAAGTACTGGAACTTTTGCTTGACAGAATTTAGTAAATTAACAAAAATTTACATATGTGCATTAATTTTTGTAATGCACGTTAATTCATTAATGCATTAACGCATTAAGTAATGCGTTAATTTGACATCTCTAAATAAAATAGTTATTAAATATCTCACCACACCTTAATTGTTGCTACACTACCTTGTGAAATACAGATATTCAAAAATCACTATGATCAGAATAAATACATCACAAAAACGTATCTTCTGAAACAATTTTCTACTAATTTACGTGTGAAAATTAAATTATGTTTAGTTTTTTTATATATGGTTAGCATTTGTAAACAAAAGCAAATGACGTTAATGTAAATAATGGTTTTTAATGTGGTGACAAAAACACCAACATTATAACATGCCATTCAGCAGGCAGTGATCAGAAAATTATACCAGTTAAAAAAATACAGTTTGCAGAGGATACTGACAAAATTTTTGCAGAGAAACTGCAAAAGGGAAAGACTGGGCATTTTACTAAAAAGACTTGAGAAACGCAAAGCAGCGACCAAAGGCATGAAGCTGCAGACTGAAACGCGTGCATAACTGAAAAGAACGCGACCACTGTGGATGAACTGCTAGGCCCAATAAGCCAGGAAGACCAAAAACAAACGTATCTTTCAACACGCCAAATACTCAAAGAGATGGTTCTAACACAGTGTAGCATCATACAGATCATTCGCTGTAATCTCAGTCTGAAATGATTTGTTCGTTTACCAATGTGATTGTTGCCTGTTGCTAGTTTTTCCTACATTTATATTTTACAAGGTAGTATAGCAACACAGTTAAAGTGTGGTGAGATATTCAATAACTGCTTTATTGCCAATTGTCCATAAAGTGTGCTAGTGAAAAAAATTTGAAAATCGGTCAATATTTCGTGAAGATATAAAAATAACAAAGTAGGTATGACGTTTTTCTTTGAGACACAGAGTACTGTCACCAGAGCATTAAAGTTTTTTTAAACAGTAAGCTCTGTATAAATCTGTAGGTTTTACTCACTCGCATACTTATACTTAAGTTTCTAACGACACCAATACACTAAAGCAAAACTGCAACACTTTCAGACACACACTCATTGCATAGATCAATACAGCAGTCACTCATGTGCAATGTAATTATTGCAGCATTAAAGACAACATATAATTGTTCTGTACCTTATCCTTGACACGACCGTAACCACAAAACATGACTGTAACATCTTTAATAATGTCAGAGCATTAAAAAATCTCAAAATGACAATCTTAAAGATGTACAGGCAGGAAACGGTCAGAAGAACAAAAAATCATGATTTAGACAAACACATTTATCTTAGACACTAGCACCTGTGTAACGGCACAGTTTCACATTTTTGCCGATTTTCAATGAAAGACAAACAGTTCTACACACATGCAAAGTGAGTAGATAATGATGTGGTGTGCTACAGTAATAAAGTAGATGAGTCTTCTGCAAAAGTTTTAAGGAGATGATCGAACAATAAGTACTTCTAGAAAAAATGCACGTATCTGGAATAGTTCTCCAGATCTGTTTATGTTTCCACTGTTCCAATCATTTGCTGATATAGTCAAACTGTGTGCAACTGACTTCTCAAACCAATGAGGATAAATCCAAACAGTTTCCACTGTTAACACTTTTTCACTACACTAAAGTTTGCACGCACATGTTAAAAGTCCAGATGGACATTTTTGTGTAAGAGTGGTATACATAACATTATAATGCACAGTTTTGTCCTTCATTTCAATATGAAATATCAACCTCAATGACAACAAGAAATATTATTAGATTGTGACCAATCTAACGTACTCCCCAGGCACATCATTTTCTTTTGTATTCTTCTAAGAGCTTTTTCATTCCTTTTGGCTTGTATTAGATACCCGGCGTCTAATTGAGACCCGTTTAATATTATACAGGTCAACCCACTTAATCGCATACCGCTTAATTGCATACCACTTAATTGCATAATACCGTGTATTTGAATACCAATAAGCAAAAACATTTCCACTTAATGGAATAAGTCAGCTGCGCAGGTCGACACTAGCCTGTTTAGAAGCAAAGTACAACAGGCATTGCCTCCTACAGAGTTGGTCAGCTGTGAACAGACGACTCATTTTCTCATGACGCTGGACTTAATGAGCTGATAAGAGACGACAGCCATGCAGGCAGAAAGCTGCAGGGAGGCAGACAACCAAACTGGAACAGTGCAGGGGAGGGAGTACAGTAGTACAGGTGGACAGCTGGCCCCAGCACCCATCCCTAGCACCCAGTCGGACATGTGGGGTTAAAAGGTAAAAGTTGTAATTTGTATAGCGCATTGTCGTGTATACGCACCTCTAATGCGCTTTTCGTCACTAACCAGAACCGCCAGTCGCACAGCCGCCGCGTGCAGCCTGAAGACACAGGCTGGCGCACCGGCCGGCCAGGCAGCCCAGTCAGCTGTACAAAGGTCCTCACCTTCCGTAACCCATATAATGGGTTACTACTCATTTAACCGACCATGGAGGGATGCCAGGCTGAGTTGGCCTTGTTGGTTGACTGATAGCAGATGCTTTACCCACAAAGTGGTCAAACAGCCATCCATCAGTCTAGCGCAGGATAGGGAAAGTTCGCCGGCCAGGACCGACGTTCTAACCACTATGCTACGCCACCAACTACGCCGGGGTGGTGTGTCTATTGGGGTGGTGTGTCGCTGGCTTTAGTGAGCCAGGTATCAGTTCAGCGTCGTGATTTTTTCTGACTATTATAACTATCAAAATGCGGCAAATTCGCACGAGTAATGTTTGTTGTCAGACGAAATTGCACAATTTCTTCACTGTTTTTTTTATCAAAGTTATCTGAACCATTTCACGTGTATAAATGGTCAAAAGGTATAGTCGTCATTCATTTTAGTGGAAAACATCGTATGCACTAGGTGCCCTCCTAATCGCATAGCCCGGATAATAGCATAACGTCAGCCCGAATGAACCCTATGCAATTAAGTGGGTTTCACTGTACTAATAACGACTGACGTCCAGGTCGTTATTGGAAATTGTCTCCCAAATTTCATAAAATATTGCCCGATTTTAGGAACTGAAAGGAAAAAATGTCCAACAATGGTCGATGACGTTACTTGCCATTTGTCTTGTTATACCTCAATGCATGCGTCTATCTGGCACCGTTACGGAGATATGGCACCTCAAAGATAATAGGGTCACGACCTTGACCTTTTGGGGTCACGTGACCATTCGACAGCCGGGGGTCAACTTCCTATGGGTGGTCCATAGTGACCATGCATCTATCTGGCACCGTTATGGAGATATGGCTGTTTGAAGTTCTTCCAGGAAGGCTCTTCCAGGAACAGAGGTCGGTTGTCAGTTGGTCCTCAATATTACACTGATCTCATATACTCCTCTTCGCTACGTTAGGGACGTAGCATGCAAGGAGTAAAAATTAGCACACGCAGTGAACAAACAGTTTTGCAATTAACACACAAACGCACACAGAGCAATGCATTGAGAACACACCACACTCAGACATGCAACAGTTCCACTAAGCTTTAGCTAAATATCAAAGGTGTGTGGAAAACACTCGACGAGATATATTACTAATGAGCAGAGCAAAATCTCAAGAATGCGGAGATTACATATTTACACACAAGATACTAATCCGATAAACAAAACTGACAAAAATTTTGAACGCATTTAGCGAACTGAAAAAAAAACATAACAACGAAAATTCTGCCAATATGCAGGAGTAATCCACCTTCATGAACATATTTAAGTTAAGGAATCAATAGAGTAAGCATTAAATATGGAGTTATAAGCCTGTGCAGGAAATATGGACAGGCAAAGGGATATCCTCAAACAAAGCAGGACAGAAAAGCAGTATTATTAGTCTCAACAGTTTCTACCGTCTTCACTGTCATACGACATTCTAAACAAATGATCAAAACACGACGGACGCTCTATCATCTACGAATCGATTGCTGTAGTCAATTGGTTAATCCTAGCAGACTGTGTGCTACGCAGTGGGCTGCGTTGGCCCAGTGGTTGCTACGTGAATGCCACACTGCGGACACTCGGTGACAATCATGGCGCACGTGTAGCAGATGACAGTGTGTGAGCACGGACTAATGCAAACCGTCGCCCGACGCTCTTTGCACACCAAACACACGCCGATGTTGCGAATCATCTGCCAACACAACAGAACAGCAATCGACTGCTGCTGACATTGTGCGCCTTACAAATGACTATATTATTATTATTATTTTTATTATCAATCAACTACTCAGCAGAAAGTTTCAACAATCAGCTGACAGGCTGCAATATATAAAATAGGGGATGTAAATATACAGAGATAAAAACAATGGCAGAATGAAATAATCCTGACAGTAAGAGTCTCTAACCTTTATCTGAAACTAGTTTATTGTAAAATCATTACTATAACCTTTAGGTGCACAGAAAATTAAGTAACAAATCAATTAAAGTTTATTTAAAAACAAGGTAAAACAACTGATTGATTGAAGTAGGTCACAACAATGAGTTTAGAGTTAAACTGGTTACAAGTAAAAAAAAAAAATCAAAATTTGATGGTGTATAGGCGAGAGTATAAAATAGGTAACTAACTATTTCATGATAATTATCAAAAGAAAAACGGATAAATGAGTTGTAAGAAGGGCCCAACAGTTAAAACTCAGCGGGGTGAGGGGTTCTGGGAGAAGCAGTTAACCCCCACCCATGATTTAGCAAAACGTATCTGTAGCACTTTAGATGCGACAAAACACCTTTGATAGAAGGGTAATCCAATATCTCTATGCAAAACTGATGTGTTCACTCAAGCTAATTTGGAAGATTTGTGGTAAAAAAAAGTCCTCTGAAGTGGAATATTAAGATATTTAGTATTTACAAACATCACTAGCCCTGGAGTGTCAATAAAATGTCCCGGTGAATTAGCGCGAAATACTCACAAAGCCGAGCCTGAACTTTGTTCAATCACCAGGTAGGAACAATGCTGTGTCAGGCATTATTATTGTGCATACCTTGAGATTACTTTTTTGTGGACTGGCGAAAAGGTTTGATGGTGACCTCCATAGTCTGTGGCTGTTAGCCTCTCTAACGCTATAGCCTTACAGCGATTTACTAACATGTAGAATGTTTATTATTTATTCTCTTTTACCACAAATGAACACATTTAGCGCAACATCTGTTTGACAGTAGTATATACAATCTTTCATTCGAATCCGAACATACTTGTTCGACTAGCTCAAAGTCGTGTTGTATGGTCGCATGCAGCTGCTGCACCGTGGCATGAGGTACTTGCTGAAAGTCGATGTTACGCTGCAGTCCTCTCAGTGCTTGGACCGGTGGCACCATCACTGCACCAGGTGTGGCCGTCCCACCGCCCAGCATGTCCAGTTCGTGCTTCAGTTCGGCTAGATGTGCCAGTGTCTGTGTCAGCAGAACAATCTTGGCTAAGCTCGTCTATCACCATTTTCAGTAACTGATTACGACAAATGAGCAGCACACATAAATAACCATAAAATGCATTACGAAATGTTGTAAAATCTGAATGTGGGATAGGTGCTATTAAAGCAAATAAATGACCTATTTCAAATTTTTAAAAACACCGAAAAACATCACAAAATAAAAAGTAAATACACAATATACATTTATACATTGACTTACGATATGCACTATTTAGTGAAATTTATAGACTACAAATGGTGAAAATGGGAACAAAGTTTAAACACACCCAAAATAATGTAGCCTGGTCACAGGCCACTACACTGTGCAGTTTACCATCCAGTTTACTTTTGGTCCACAAAAGAAAATCTTTGGAGATTACTGCAGCAGAATTCTACGAGCCAAATTACCTCCGTAATGTCCAACCAAATGCATCAGAGAATGGATCGAAGAAAAGAATATTGAGTGAGTGAGCCATGCTTCACTAAGCACTTAACACTGCATAAGAATACTGATAGCATATAGGTGAACATACGCTGTCTCTCTGTGCCAAAGCCTTGGTTCGCTCCTCTTCCACTTGTCTCAGAAGTCGTTCCTGTTTCTCGGCTTCATTCTTCCAAGCCTCACACGCCTACATAGCAGACGATCCCAGCTACAATGTACATCAGTCTGGCTACACAGTACAGGCTGGGCTAGTGGCTAGGCTCTATCTGGCATGTTGCCAGTACATCAGCCATGAAATGTTCAGAGTTGTCCACGAACCTAAGATCGATCAGTGAGCCAAGAATAGCGGTAAGACTTCATTAAAATCTGCTCATAACTCTCCGAGTAATCTAGCAAAATAAACACAAAAAAGAAACAAACAAACAAAAGACAGACACTACAGCATAACCACTGGCCGCAGCAGATGATAAATAAATCGTATTAGAAGCTGAAAGCTCACGCTGTAAGCTTGCTTCATGCCTTCCTCCCATCTGAGTATCGCCTGCTTCTTAGCAAGCAGTTCCTGCTGCAGTCGTACTATCTCATCACCGGGGACTTCACCGGGAGCAGCGTAGAAAGATAGCTCTGACTGCTGCAGCTGAAGACCACCTGGCTGTGGCTGTCCTCCCATCAAACCCGGTGGAGGATGCGAGAACAATGATGCAGTCATCTGAAATGTACAGATGTAATGTATTCTACGTGGTGTTTTATAAAAAAAAGACCCTGTTTCTGTTTCTGTCCGTATCCTCTGCAAACTCCTATGAAGGATATCGTTTTTTTCATAATTTACTCAAATGATGATCAATTTACACAAAATTTTTACCAGTTGTAGCTGAAGAAATACAATTCAGAATATTTCAACAAAATATGGCAGTTGATTAAATATTCTCTGCTAGTTGTGACATAACGCTGACGTCATAATGTGTCACGGGTACAAACTTGCTAGTCTCAACTGGTGCTGTCAGTTGCTACCCTGCTTTAATGGTAAACTTAAGAATGTTCATCGTGTCAGCACTAAGCAACATGGGATCATGAAATCAGGTGTCTTGTGATTCAAAAATGCAACCAGTTTGCAAGCTCAATGTGCTAGTGCACTGTCTTGCTCGAACATGTAACATGTGTCATATGTGATTGTTTTGCATGTTTTTGTAGCTGCAACTGTAAAACTTCAAGAATTTGTCATGAAGAAACCAGATTTTTCACCAACAGAAGAGGATAGCAAGTAACAGCACCAGTTGAGACTAGCATGTTTGTACCCGTGACACATTATGACATCAGCGTTACGTAACGACTAGCAAAAAATATTTTGTTGAAATATTTTGAATTAGTATTTCTTCAGTTACAACTAGTAAAAATTTTGTGTAAATTGATCATCATTTGAGGAAATTATGAAAGAAAGAAAAAGGGGTCCTTTTTATGAAACATCACGTATATGCTCAGCATATCAAACACCATGCAAAGAATTTCAAATAAGCTGGTAAAAAAGTGACTGTCTCTCAGTAGTAACATCTTAAATGAGTTGTAAAAAGGGCCCAACATCCAAACCTGTGGGGTGGAGTTCTTGGGGGAAAACCCTGCCCACCAATTAGAGAAACATATCCAGAGCATTTTAGATGTGACAGAACACATTTGGCGAAAAAGTAATCCGTTACCTTCATGCAAAACTGATGTGTTCACTCAAGCCAATTTACTCTATTGTTCAGTTGGGTTAGTACTAAGATGGGGGTCTGCAGGTATACTGTCTTGGTATTCAACCAAACCACCCAGGCTAACTCAGCCTGGCCATCCCTCCATGGCTCAGTATAATAGTACTAGAGATGGCACCAGTAACCTCCAGGAAAGAATGAAGAGTTCCTTGTAGCAATATGCCCTGTTACCCTGTTACTACACTGGCACACTGACATAGTTGGTTTAGACGCTGGCTGTTAATGGAGCTGGACAACAATGGCAGTGGGTTTAATCCTCGCTGACTCAGGAAGCACTAGAGATGATCAGCTACATGCTATACTATGCAAATCTTCTAGTAGTGCCCCAGATTAACATCCCCACTACGGACTAAACAGTAAATCCAACCAACCACTTGACAAGATAAGTTCACAAATCACCGGCAACATCATCATACCCCTTGCTGCTGCATCTGCTGCTGTTGCTGCTGCAGACGCAGTTGTTCCGGTAAGCCAATAGGTGCAAGGGGAGGTCTACTAACAACACTGCTGCCATTCAGCAGTGATGACTGCGCCTTCATTTCAGCATCAGTTGGGAGCATTGCTGCCAGTCCACCAAACCCTACCCAGCACACGTATACATACAACAATATACACACATATCATTCTGCTTTAGCCAGCCCACTATTCTCCGGCTACTGCAGGTCAGACTGGTCTTCAAAAAAACTTTGCTTTATGATGTGCCTCGCTAATACTTTAAAGTTCGCTGTCTATGATCAGATAAGCCATCCGCCCATGTCAACTCAGCCTTCTACCCTTTGCAAGTCAGTAAAATGATTATTGACTTTCTGACTAGCTAGTAATAAACTGTGATGGCAAATATGGACAATATAGCTGCCTATTCATTTAGGCAGATCAGTGGCTGAAGCTAATTACCACTTTGTGCACTGCATGCATCAAAAAACCATGTAAACTCCTGCAGTGGCTGACACTATGCTGTGTCATAAACTATTGCTATTACCACAAGTAAGAACTCTTCCAGCTATCAGCAATAATATCGTACCACAGTGCTTCAGCTTAACTGATCAATCTTCTGTGCTGAGTCACACAAAGTTCTTACAAGAACATTTGGAGTTTGCTAGAGTAAATTTGTCATGGGTCAAATTTACAACAATCGCACCAAAGCACTAAAAAAGCAATAATAAATAAGAAACAGTCAAAATAAGAAACTAGAAAGCAGTCATAGCCCGCATACCTCTGCCAAGGCTATGTTATTCGCCAGGTGGCAGCACCATCATCGGTTTGACAGGGGTTTCTCTTATGCCCCCTTTAAAGCAATAACAAAAATTTCAAAGTGATCCAGAATCCAGGATTCCTTCCGGATCACCCCCAAAATTGAATCACTGGTAGTTGTTGCCATGCCCGACATTTCCTCAAAATTTCAGAAAGATCCGTCCAGAACTTTTTCAGTTATCTTGCTGACACACAGACAAACAGACAAACAAACAAAGTCTGGCAAAAACATTACTTCCTTGGCGGAGGTAACTATCTAACAAGTGTCAAACAACTGCATCATGTGAAGTGGAAGTACTCAGTTATCAGCATACCAGATGGTGAGAAATTTGCAGAGGCAGCAAATACATTTCCACCAATGCCTGGATTGTCCGCTGGTTCCTCCAAGCACTCCAGATTCAACTCGTTTAGATTGAGATCAAGGTCATCATCACGGGATAAACCTGAGCATGCCAATACCAGAGTCACGATCATGAAATTAGTACTATAACTAAGCTCACCGACTTAAACAGTGTCTCAGAAAAAGGCGTTTGTCCACAATCTATTAGACCAGTACTGACAATCAAACTCACAAAAACCAAGGGAGAATGCACACAAAAAACCCACAAGAAACTAACCACTTAACGAATAAACTGGCTCTAGGTAAAGATGTATTCTAAAATTCTCATAAATGCTGAAAAAAACCAGCAAGCATTGTATATTTTTTGTAAGACCTGCTCAATGCTCTTATGCTTCTGCTAAGGCATGTGTGCGGCACAACCTGAAAAAAACTTAAGAAATATTGGCTTGTTAAATAAACACTTAAAGCATTAACAACAGCAGCAGTAGTGGCCACAAAGTGCTACATCGTTCTCTATCTACTTACAGACGCAACTCAACCAGGTTACTTACAATTAGCATGCTACATAAATTACTCTTATTCACTTACTGGTACTGACTTAACCCTGTTATTAACATCGCATACAGTTATACCTGGCATGGGTCGGCTGGTAAGATTAGGACCGGTGAAGAACGATGAAGGAAGCTGGGCTGGATGATGTGGTTGAACGATGCCCGGTCCAGGCGCAGCACTGTAGAAGTTTGACTGAGGGGGAGGTCTAGGCGAGAGACTAGTGCCAGCAGCAGCAGCAGCAGCGGCAGGGTAGCGAGAAGGTAACTGGATGTCAAAGCCTATGCCTACATCACCGGCGGTGACTGCATTAGTGGCGGTGGTGTGACGACGCTGCTCACAGAACTGCTGGTAAGAACCAAATGACATCGCACTTGGTCGCTGTAGATGCAATGTACATTTAACACACACAACATCACAATACCAGACGATCCAGTACACAGCACAACAACCTTCTGCACAACTTGCAGGGTGTGCCTAAACTTTGGTCCAATTATGCACAATTTTTGAATCACAGCTAGTTAAATCCATCATATGCCGGAAAAATTGTATTTTGTAATGCCATTTTCTAACTGTCAACATCATGTTGCATTCCAGAGATATTTGTGATAAAAATCCCAAGTTGTCCGCAGTCGCACCCAAATTTTGGATAACATTAGCCAGCAGACCGTAAAAGACAGCCAGACTAATGGCCACTTTCTTCTACACTGTGTCCGTAAAAATGTCCTACTTTGTCATTTTCCATATCTTCGCCAAATATTAACTGATTGTCAAAATTCTTTCACTGTCAGTTACTGTGGACAATTAGCAATAAAGTAGTTGTTAAATGTCTCATCACACTTTAACTGTGTCGCTACATTACCATGTAAAACATAAATGTTCAAAAATCACTAAAATCACTATAATACATGTTAAAAATCAATTTCTGCAACAATTTTTACTAATTTTTATACAAAAAATAAATTATGTTTAGTTTTAAATACACTTATGATTTTTGTAAACAAAATCAGATGATATTGTTGTAAGTAATAATTTTTAATGCACTGACGATATAACAGTGATGTAACGTGCCATTTAGCAGTGGAGACAAAGCTCTGATTAAGAACTTGTACCAGTTCAAAAAAATACAGTTTTGGGAGAATACTGGGAGAATTTTTGAAGATAAAGTGCAACAGGGAAAGAGTGGGAATGTTATTAACAGAAATTTGGAAAAAATTCAGCACCAACCAAAGGCATGAGACTGGCAGACTGAAGCATACACATACTGAAGAGAACGTGATCACTGTGGATGATATAGTAGGCTTGCTAAACCACAAAGGCCAAAAAATATATCGTTCAATATGCCAGATATCTACGGAAACAAATCTAACAGAGTGTAGCATCGGCATTTTTGGTCAGAAGTGTATTTTGTTTAGCAACACACTTGTTGTCTATTATTGTTAGTTTTTCTTGCATTTGTACTTCACAAAGTAGCGCAGCGACACAGTTAACATGTGGTGGAATATTTAATAACCACTTTATTGCTAACTGTCCACAGAATGCACCAAAATTTTTTTTTTAAATCGGTTAATATTTGGCAAAGATATAAACAATCACAAAGCGGAATGTTTTTTTGGGACACGGTGTAGAAGTCGTCATCATGAAAGAAGCCAAACCCATTCATGTTCCCTCTGATGCAATCCCACCAGATCTTCTTTTGACATCCCCTCGATCAAGTTTTCCCGATCAACATAAATATACGCAGACTGACCAAAGTCGAATCACTTACAAAGCATTACAGAGTAGAAACCATTAAGTTGTTTATGTTGATAAACACGAAAACGTGTGACAGCAAAGTAAGTAATAACATATATAAACATAAACATACATGTTCTGGGACAATGATCACACTCCTAGTTTTGATAAAAATTAATGATTAACTACAAAAGCACCTGGAGAGCGCAGACCTCCGCCAAGCATATTGATTCAACACAGCTTGTCCGACGAAAATAAACAAGCGGAAGTTTTGAGTGCGTTTCAAACTATAGTTGCATTTTCTACATTGACCTAGTTCTATGTGACCCCAAAAAACGTGATTCAACACCATGTTGTTCGCTGGTGGCAGCACCATCATCGGTTTGGCCGCGGTTTCCCTTATGCCCGATTGAAAGCAACGGTAACAAAAATTTCAAAGTGATCCGGAAGGAATCCAGGATTCCTTCCGGATCACCCCCAAAATTGAATCACTGGTAGTTTTTGCCATTCCCTACATTTCCAGAAAATTTCAAAAAGATCCGTAGATATCTTTTTGAGTTATCTTGCTGACTCACAGACAGACGGACAAACAGACAAAGTCTGGCAAAAACATTACCTCCTTGGCGAAGGTAATCACTTGATAATGTTCGAAAAGTTAACTATCAACAGTTGTCCTATCATAACTGACTCAAATTACCACACAAAGCTATGGACCTGCTGTGCATCGGTGCTGAGCGCAGCTGATCGAGAGAAGTACGACGAGAGATAACTGTCATTCAAACTGCTGCTCAACGTGTCAGCACCACCCTGAGCACCCATCACCTGATTGAGTGGCATGTGCCACGACGACATGTGAGGTGACATGACACTCGTTGATGCCAAATAGCTCCCGTTAGCATTCACAAAGCTGCTTCCCGATGCCTGCAAGTATGATTTCTAACTCCAAGCAGAAATTACAGACATTCAATGCGGAACATACATGCAATTCCCAAACTTAAAATAATCCGGGCATGACTGTTACAAGCACTGGAAAAAAGCTGTCACCCAGGAACTGAGATTCTTAAGTAAAAGGAGGCATGTTTAAAAGCTTGCATTGGTTACTGGTTGAAGCCTCTCTAAATTGCAATTTTAATGGTTAAAGCTTTATCAAAAATGACAACAGCCTAGTCTTGAAACTTTTACCACTGGTTAACTATAATATAAAAATTAACTGTTTCAAAACTTATAGTTATTTGGTTGACGTTTCGGCAACCGCTGTTGCCTTTTTCGAAAATGAGTCGACTCTTCTCCGGGAAGTGTCACGTGAGTTCGGGAGAAGAA
>Ga0209367_1000375_pt1 | contig 42252 bp, 26 predicted proteins | sample WorMetLIZISLAND2_FD_187412 | JGI IMG/M metagenome (GOLD analysis project Ga0209367, IMG submission 187412) | Marine gutless worms symbiont microbial communities from Max Planck institute for Marine Microbiology, Germany - Olavius geniculatus... ... | reverse complement strand
AACTGGCATGTTTTTTATGGACCGCAGTGTCGAGGGTAATACTTTTTTGCACAGTTCAATTTCCAGCGGCAATAACAAAGAATATTTAACTGCTGTATTCAAATATTGACTTTAGTCACGTAAGAAATTTCTTTCAGAACATTTTGCTGAAAACCACATGACTCTATGACGTACGGTTGCAAAATTATGATGTCATTAACTTTGTGCAGTTTTTTTTGGACCACCCTGTATAATATGGCTGTTATGTATAGGCTGCGCTGTACATATATATTGCTGCAGTTGGTTTTGTGTGGTATAATTTACTTTTCTTTCACTGATTTTATGTTGCGTTTGGCTTTGTATTGGCTGTATTGTCTTGATGTGTTCTAAGATGGCATGTGGCTGTGTAATAGATCAGCTGAGAGGTCAGTTGACAAGCTGCAAGAGTGCACAAGACTGGCTCAGTGTCATTAAAGCCTACGAAGCAAAGCTTCCGAATGCTTCAGCTGCCTATAGATGCGAACAACTGTCTCCACTGTACTGCCATGCTTTTCAGGTTGTAGCTGAGTTAGTTTTATTTTAACGCACGGGAGCTAACATAGTTAGCTATAGCGCGTATTAGCTATGGTAATTCTGTATCTCTGGGTGTCACATCTCGGTACCGTTTCAAGACCAGGTGAGAGAGACTTCGGGTTTTCACCGTATGATAGCCTAGAGTCTCTAATATTTTGTGACAAAATTTCATGCTGCTTGGTGAGGGGGCTCCTCCACAATAGGGGTTTTAAGCAATTTTTTTTCAATTTTTGGCCGCAGAGGAGTGAATTGCGACAAAATGGATGGAAATGCGAACAGGAACTCTCGCGTGTCTCATGAGCATTGGCTCAGATTTCTTGTTTGTATATCAGGTGATTGTTTATGGACTCTGTGTGTATTGCTTATAAATCTAACCATTTGTGTCAACTCTGTCTATGTGGTCAACTAGTCTGGTCATACCTCCATAGGTCGGTGCAATGAGTACCAGTGATAGTTGTGGCATTAACAGGCACACAGTGTGATTGCGCACTAGCTCTGTATCCTACTGTAAACAGATGTCATTTTGGGGGGGTTAAGAAAATGGAGATCAGTGCCAGTTTATTGGCCTTGTGGCTTGGAAAGAATGTTACAGTACATTTGTTTGCCAGAGCATTGATATTGTTGTTTGGGTGACACCGACTGTCATACTCTAGTTCCCAGCAGTGAGTTGTGTGAGTTATGATCTAACCTGAGTCACTTCTGTTAAGATTAAGGTACAAAAATACCAAAAGAATGTAATTTAGCAGTTTTAGCTAGATGATAGCACTATGATATTATCACTGTTTGGTTAAGCCCTTCTGTCGAGAACATTTCCCATTTGTTGATGCTTTCTGATGTTGTGACTGTTCATCAGTGGTTGAAGCAGAATGGCAAAGAGTTGTGTTCCAATCACGCATTTGCACGTTTGTTGCTGGATTTTGCTACACTTCTTAGCAGGTAAGTTAGAAAGCTGAGTTTGGGTGACAAATTATATTGTACTACTTCTTAGCATTTAGCAGTGATACGCGATTGCAAAGAAAGCGTGGAGTCTGTTATGACACCTCTGTCGAGCTTTTATCTGCTGGCGGCAAACTATTAAAATAGCCAAACAGTGTTACCGGTATCAGACTTTTTTATTTTCAGCTTTCGTCTGGTTTTTCTTACACAAACTGTTGATGTCAATTCTAATTAGGTAGTTAGGTTATATTTATGAGAATCTTTAATACAGGCAGGACTGGCAGGTATAATATTTTAATTTTGTAAAACCAAAATGTAGCCATCTCTGAGATAACTCGAGAAACATGCTCAGTCACTGTATTCAAGGAAGTGACTGGAAGTCATGATTTATTTTATTTCGTTATTATCAGTGAATTTGAGTGACCCATAATGGTCATTTTTTTCTACTGAAAACAATTTCAGATATCTGAGAAAATTGTGTATTTTGTCAGAATAGTTATCTGGAAATTCGGCAACAGGAAGTTTGGTAAAAAAAATGTCTATGCACTATTTGCGGTCAGCATGTAGATGTGATGTGTGATTGTGCAAAATTTTGTGCAGCAACACAAGCAACAGAAATGGAGTTCATGAAGCTCGCAAGATTTTAGCAGTGGCACTAAAAGAAGCATCGTTGGTCCCTGATGTTTATGTTTCAACAGTCAGTTTTGAAATTGAACATGGTAAATGCTGCCAAGCTGCACTTTCAGCATTACTAATATGTCAGTATGATTTTTAAAATTTTGCCCTTACCGTTAGTGCTTCTGTGTCGTCTTCGCTTGCTGCCATTCATTCATGGTGTTGTTTTTTCTGATATTATAGCATGTCTTTATGGATTTCCAGGAAAATTTCTCTGATTTGCGAGTGGTGCATCTTGTGATCAAAAAGTCACAGTTCAAGTTTACAACATGACCTAATGTGCCCAAATTACCCTTTGCAGAGTTTTTTTAAATTGTGTCATTTTTGGTATGCACTGGTGGAATTTTAAAAATTAATCTTGCCAATGTCATATCTTACGACAAAAATGATTTAGCGTACTTGGTCATTGGTCATGCTATTACCTTAACCATTGATCTTTTGATCACAAAACCTAGTTTTCACAGTATGTCTGATGTCGCCTGACGAACTTTGTCTAGAGTTTGATTACTGGTGCATCTTGGGGCGAAGAAAGTAAACTAGTTGGGTTTTGGGTCAAAAAGTCAGAATGTGAAGGTTCCAGTGGATTAAAGTATACAGAGTTTGATGATGTGCATCAGTATCTAACTGTTGAAGTGATGGGTTTTGGTTGATACTGTATATTTTGTGTTGCAACTTTCAAAGCATTCATATTAGAATTTTATTTTTAATTTAGCACCGATTTTGATGTGTAAATAAGTATCTTATTATTTTTTGTTGAATAATTTAAGTCTCGTTTGCTCATTTAAATTATACACATATGCTGGAAATTGGAAAATGAAATTTTTAAAATTTTAATTATTGTTATTATTATTTTTATGTTATTAACATCACTGTTCATATTGATATTTACACTAATGATCTGTAGATAAAAGTAAAACTTTGTTTAGTTAGGGAATAGGGATGTACCCATGCAAGACTTGGAAGCCGTATAGTAGGTGCAGTCAGTTTTCCTGCCTGAAATGGCATATAATGCGTCACGCGGGATGCGAAAATCTACTCGTTCACTACAGTTAGCAATTTGGATAATTTGTGCAGGAAACTTGGAGGCTGCTAGGCTTGTGCTGAAGAAAGCATCTGCACTTAAGATACTGAGTACTGAACAGATTACATCGTTGTCCGTAGGGATGGTGGAAGATAGGTCCGGAAGCATTCAAAATGGTCAGATTTCACATGTTCAGTAACTTAAACTAGCTGTTCACCTGATAGGAATGTCTTCTTAATAAGCTCTGTAAATTCGTTGAATTACAACCATTGTGATATTTGTCGACTTATCTTCAACCACTGCTGCCTTCCTTGGAATGATTCTCCACTGCTGGATATCGCTACGATGAACTGTTCGCCTCCGGACACAGAGTGTAAACACTGAACATTGGAGATAACATTATTTTGAATATATTGTTTCATGGAAATACCTGAAAATGCCAAAAGTCTATAGCTTTAATTGGTTTGTAGCTGAGTTTATCTGTGAATTTATAAAGGAAGGAATTAATAAAGGCATTCTGCTGATGCCGAAGTTATTGCATTATAAAACGGTGTGCTTTTATGGGCCGCTGTGTACACATGTTGACATTCTACTAATTTCTTTTCCATTAATGCAGTGCTATTGTTAGGAAAGTTTATCTTTTTTTGTATTGCCTCCTACTAAAGTGTCTGTTATTGTGTGGTTATCTCTTGATGGTTTTATGGCCTATAATATAGCTATCCCTGATTTTACTTAGTGAAGGTGCTTGCTACGTGTGTCTAGAAGGTTTTGAATATTTTTGTGTGTGTGTGTGTTTGTTGATTTACTGTATCTGCTGTGGTGCTTTTTAACCGTCACTGATTTAATCTTATCTTTTCATGCAGGTGTCGGTGATGTAAACAGACCTGTACCAGTAAGCAAGGTTCTGTCATTATTCAATCGTCAAGCGTTGTCCGATGTGACTCCACGGGTCTTGTACCAGCAGGCACTGAATGATGTCACTCCAAGATCGTCAGCTCAGAATCTGCTGTCTGCTGTTGTGTCGGACACGTCAGTTGGCTCTTTAACGTCGCATGGCCAGCCTGTGTAAGCTGCCAAGCTCCAGACCTATTGCGATGTAAAAAAGATGTATATTGCTCATCATCGGAACCCATCTTTGACAGTCATTAGTCATATGTGGGATTACACCATGTTACCTCTCACCCAACGGGGCCAACACAGATGAACACTCCCTTTGCTTTAATGCTCGCCGGGCAGGAGGATGCTCAATTTACTTACCAGAGGGATAACAGGCTGAGTTTAACCCAGGTGATTGGTTATATACGAAGAGTCACCCATCCATGTAGCATCCACTTGATAGCCACCTGATTAGTAATTACAGTCTATGACTCTTGTAATAAGCAACTCTAACAATACGCACAGTGCTAATCATTTCCACCTAGCGCAGGCGGGCATCATGAATATTAATGAGCGCAAGCACTTGTCAGCCAGACCACAAGCGGACAGCCATTTTGGCCATTCATGAATGGATTTTGTAGAAAAATTTGTAGCAGCAAACATCTCCTCGTGCGTTTTAAAGACATTGCTTTACGGTAAAAATCGTTTTATAGTATCACATTCTTTAATTAACTGCTTGCAAAACGGTACAAAAGTTTAAAATATGATAACTACGATCGACGGTTGGCCGATTTCGGCCAGTTAAATTTTTGGCCATTTTGACCGTTGGTTAGTGCAACGGGAAATGCGAGTTATGTAAATCTGCCAGTTAACGTTAACTTGACCGTCTAGTTAAGATCCAGAAACCCGCCCTTAGCAGGTGCAATTTAACAGATAGCCACAATGTGTCATGTGTCTCACTCTAGACACTCCAACAAAAAATGTCAGCAGCCATTTAAACTGTTTGAAGTTAATGTCAGTTTGTCTCAGGCGAGTTGGAAGGTTAAGGATATTTGGCGGCTGGTTGGATGGCTGTGAACATATTGGCACTTCCGCACTCGTCTGCACTTATTGTAACGTACTTTGCTTGTTCTGGTCATGTTTGTGTGATTCATTATATTGACAGCATAGGTGTCTTTGGTAAAGCCCGGCGTGTTCCAGTTCAAGCAAATAAAAATGCATATTTTGGGCAAGTGTGATAATTTGCAAAATGTCGTTGATCAGTTCAGCGTGGCCCTGCTAGGCCAGTTGATTTTGCAGCATTGGTCCATCCCAGCTGACTTGTTTAGCTTAATGCTGTCTTCATGCTTGACCCGGCCTCTACCATGCACTCACCTGGCACGTTGTTATAAGTTAATTGCTAGAAATATCCATTGATGACGTGTTGTGTAATGTCAGTCGCAAAGTTGGGCTGCCACAGCGTGTACCTATCGGCTCACACGTCGCAAACACTGAAAGCGAAAAAAATTGTGATTACAATCACTACTCATCTTGTGGTGAGAACATCTGCTAATTGTTATTGTTCACTGATTTGTGGTGAGAACATCTGATTTTATGTTATGTTGCTTTTATGATGCTGCTGAGTGTTGCTGATTTTGGCTTGATTGATGTCTCTTGTTTCGGTCTGAGAGTACGATGTGAATGCTTGTTGTTCATTATTCTGTATTTTAAACATTCATCTCTGCTTTGAATGGACTTAGTCTTGTTAGAGTTGATCTGTCACAGCACTTCAGATTACAAGCTTTTTTGCTGTTTATAGACGTTGTAATTGGATGAATTCTTAATAGTTTATTACTTGAACTGTTTAAACTAACGAGTTTATTTAAAAAACGACCAACAGGTGTTCGGAAAGATGCCGGGAATGAAGACAAGATGGATTGGAAAACATCGAGCAATGCGACAGACACTTGGAACAGCTCTAGTACTGCTGTCTGCAGCCAGTCTCATGTGCCAGTTCACTACAGGTTTGTCAGTTCTAACATGTGTTGAATGCTATAGAAGGTAGGTGACTTTATTTGGTTGAAGGTTGAGAGTATTTAATATTTTCATAGTATTTCTGTGTGTCCAAGCAATATTTCAGCGGCAAATTTTTATTATTAATAATGGGTCTGTTTTTCTCATGTTCTGGAAAGGTGCAGTGATTTGTGCAGTCTAGACCTGGTTCTTTCCGGATTGATCGCAAATAAATACAGCACAAAATTGGAACAGCTTACAATTCGAATTGCCTGTAGTGTGATTAAAGAACTAGACAAGTGCTTTCTGCCCTACAAATTAATTTCTCAATAAACAAAGCTGATGAATGCACACTCTCGTACGATTATTTTTACACACGGTAAAATGCGCAAAACTAAATTATTTGGCACATAACTACATATAAGTATCATGAATTTGTGCCAAAACATCCATTTGTAAACAATGCATCTACTGGTTCATGCCAGTCACTCCTCCTGCTGCACCAGCTTTCTGTACTTTCAACCTGGAACTTTTGACGGGCCTTTTCAGATTGATTAAAGAACACTAGACTTTTGTTCTGGAATTAATAAAAAATAACTTGGAAATGACTAGGGCTGGACAGGCTTTGAAAAAATGCAACCAGTGTTTACTTGATGGTGTCATGTCAGAAAAAGAATTTTCATCTATTAGATCTATTTATAAATGAACAGTAGTAGTGAGTGTCCAACTGAACTTTTTGACGTTCACCTGTTTGCTTATTTTTAGTGTTAAGATAACATCAAATACAGTATTTTTATCTAGTGCAATTGCAGTCATTGGAGTTGTGGAAATTAATGATTAAGTGCATACTTACTGTATAAAAATTTTTAATATACTGAAAATGTAATTGTCAAATTTTTGATTGAAAAAAGCATTGTCGGGTGTAATGCTTTTCTGCAACGTCTGTTTCGTTGGAATGGTGCTTCAGCTTGGCTTGATACTTTGTCAACAAAATAGCGTTCATCTTTTTCTCAGGAAAATGTAAACATTCTAGCATTTGAGTGTGGGGCACTTTAACAGTCCTTTATAAGTAATGCAACATTCGGGTGTTTTGGATCTTGATTTGTCTGAAAATGTTGCGTCTAATGATGATGTGTATGTGTGTATTGCATCTGTCAGTGAGAATCAGTTGGTTTCATCTGTGATGTCGTCATCGTCTGAAGTTGGACCACACACAGTGCTGTCCAGTCAGGCAGCTGGCAGTCTTCGTGTCGGACCACACACCATGCTGGCTGGCAATCTGGAAGGTGTTCTCACAAGCAAGCCACCCACGATGAAGTCACACACTGCGATGAGTGATGCTGCAGCAGACAATGACAGCCAGTCACGTAGCAGCACATTAACAGCCGGACTTGGACTTTTAGCTGGCAATTTGTTACCGGCTCACTGTCAGGGAACTGATAGGTAGGTGTGTTAGGTATACCACTGTAGATGTAGTGCTGGAGATAGGCTGTATTGAGTACAGATAGTGACAGTTGTTGATAGCTGGACTTGATTTGTTACTGGGCTGCCATCGTAGGTGGTTGTGTCATTTGGGTGTATGTTTTTATTTTGACATTTTGTAATTTTTGACATCCACTACTCCGACAAACGTTGCATTAAACTAAGTCTCAGTTGTTGGGGTGAGTGAGTAAGTAGGGTTTAACGTCCCACCCGACACAGTATAGGTCATTTTGGGGATGGCCTTTCCAGGCAGAATGCACACAAACGCATAATAACAGAACAGTTATTTTTAACTTTTACAAAAACACACAATACTAAATACCAAAAAAACAAGCTAAACCTAAACCTAAAATTGTAAGAACTCCATTGTACGCGTGCATATGTAATTAACATAATGGTAGTTCTAATAATCTTTCCTGTTATCCTTCAGACAGTCATCAATATGATAATGCTGTCTATTGGAGGACAGGGGATCAGTTGTTGGAATAACATGATGGTTTGGGTTTGCCATAGCCAAAAATGTAATTTATTGTTATTCACAACTATATCACTAACTTTAATCATATTCTTAATCATATATGTTGGTATAGGCAGTGTTGGAATAGGAACTGCTCTTGTGTGAGTTATGCCACTGCAGACATAGTGCTGGTCAGATGGTGATTTGTTGCTTGGCTTGGTTGTTACTTGCCTCATCATGTATTATGTCAGTTATAATTACAAAAAACACGAAAGTTCAAGTGTTAGAATGACATCATTGCTAAAGCATTTTTATGTGAAAAGGACTTTTTGGTCTTTGCTTGCTAGCAATTAATGTGCAGTTTGCATAGCTTTTATTCTGTAGTGTTTATTCTTTTTTTGTGTAGTTTTTGCACAGTTTTTTGTTTTAATGCATGTGTGTATTTTGTGCCATTCTTAAGCACAATAAAAAGGATTTGCTGACACTTTGTTGTGTAGCCGAGTTGACGAAGGGTTTTCAACATATCCTCAGCACTACTCTGCTACGTCATTGAACAGCCGACCTGTGCATGAAGACACAGCTGATAGGCACAGAGATAATGTCTGCTCTGTGTCAACTGTTAGCACCATAATGAGCAGCTCTTCTGTTCTTCATTCCAGGTTTGAATCAGTGGAATGTTGCTGTTGTCTAGTGTCGGAATTTTCTCTTATTTACATGCATATTAGTTGTATCAGAGCTGGTCGGTTGGTGGTGTGAGACCTCTTGTGTGTCACTGTTATTCGGCACATCTTGGTGCTCCATTTACTTTTTGACCCAACCTGTTTCTATGTTTATTTTATGGCCAACTGAGCTCATTTTTGCCGACGTTACGTCACAGTTTCTGTTGCCGTTGCTTCGAAGTCCAGAATTTCACAGCTAAGATGACCGTTGGCTTATGGAATGATCTGATATTGTAGAAAAGCAACTAAACGGCTATTTATTGGATAAAAATGCATATCTTGGGCAAATGTGATTATTTGTAAAATGTTATTGATCAGTTCACCTTGGCTAGTTGATTCTACAGCATTGGTCCATCCCAGCTGACTTGTTTAGCTTAATGCTGTCTTCATGCTTGACCCGGCCTCTACCATGCACTTGCCTGGCACGTTGTTATAAGTTAATTGCTAGAAATATCCAGTGATGACGTGTTGTGAAATGTTGTGTAATGTCAGACGCCGTGTTGGGCTGCCACAGCGTGTACCCATTGGCTCACACGTCGCAAACGCTGAAAGCGAAAAAAATTGTGATTACAATCACTACTCATCTTGTGGTGAGAACGTCTGGGCTGTTATTGTTTCATTTTGTGCAGGTTACACTTGTAGCTGCTACTTACAAAAAATGTTGCATTTTTGATGGAAATGATTTGAAATTATTGTTTGCCTACATCAATGCTTTGCATTTTTATTGTTTTCAAAAGAGGCACTAATGTTACTTCCGTAACCATATCAGCTGAGATCACATGTCAAATAGCATCGTGAATATTCTCATTAGTGTTGCATTTCACGTTAACATTACATTATGAGATTTGATGTAGAGATAAGTTTGGTCCATCACTTTGATTTGTTCATTGTTGTGCTGTTGTGTTTTCTTGTCTTTTGAGACAAGGAGAGATCAAATGATGATGTTAGCAGTCTAGCAATAGAAGATAAGGAACGCTATTTACAGAATAAAGTGAATTTCTATTCTTGTGCTGTCCTCATTTTTTTGTATTGCTGGGCTTACTTTGTAATGAAGCGGCAATCATGTGCACGATCCGCACATGATTTGGATTCAAGATTTGATCTGAGACTTTTGAGTGTAACATTTGAAATTTTAGGTTAAAAATTCTGGATTGTTTGAGATTCGAGCTTTGCTGCTGCGCTCTTTACTGTTAGAGATTTGAGATGCTGTGCATTTGATTCGATTTGAGATTTGCTTGTTACTGGTGATGTGAGTGATATTTCTTGGGCTACTAATGCACATGCTTGACTTGATGTTCTTTTGACAGGAGAATCATTGCAGTTGAGACCGGCCAATCTGATGTCGGCTTATAGTGATCTGAGCGAACACTCGGCTTTTCAGTCATCGTTCAGCCCAAGTGGAAGTTACCTGTCAAATACTTTAACGGATGTTCAGCCAATAGGCACACGTCCGAGAGCTGTGCTAAGTGCGTCAAACATCGTCAACCCGGCTAATCTTTTGCACTCAGCTGATAGCAATAACTCACTTAATATGCCATCTTCTGCTTTGTCATCGCAAGGCTCGAATCTGGCAAGTTTTGCTGTCCCGTCGTTGCCTGTCAGCGTCCAGCATCATACCAAGGCAGCATCTGTAGCTGTGGATAGCAGTGTACCAGCTCAGACGTCAGCAAATCACTGTAAACCAGATGCACCTATCAGCCAGCCAGAAGCCTCTGCATCACGTCGTGTATTGCCAACCATGACTTTATTTAAGGTAACATTTTTATAACTGACTTTTACCAAGCTTGTAGCTGTTATTATATAGCCATTCTAATAGGCCACTGGCTATCTATCCATATGTTTTTCAAAAACAACAAATGCATAGGAAAAACAAACGAAATTGATCTGAATGTTAATCGGTTGTTATGTGCAGTCACTGATGCCTATATTACTTTGGACATTTTCATTGTTTTGTTACATACATACTGACACTGTGGTGTTATCGACTGTCAATAGTTACATCACAGGCGCGTGGTAGCGCAGCCCTGTGTTAATGGCGACCGGCTAAGTCAATGGAGAATGGCAAAATTCAGCCCCGCGCAGATCTGAAACCCCTCAACCGATTGACACAAAATTTGAAACAGGTGATTACGTCCGTGAGACGATCCCTTGTGCAAAATTTCGTGCAAATTGCTGTCATTTGTTTTCAAGTTTGGGAACCCTCAGTCATAAAATGGCATGGTTAGAATTGCCATTTTAAAGCTGTATGCTTAATTGATTGTATTAAAATATTACATATCATGCATGCAATCCAACTTTTTGGGGAGGCTTCGCTTGGTGGCATAAAGGCAAGACGTCATACTTGCGATCAAGAAGTGAGGATTTGACTCCAGGTCAGGTAGCCATGAAGTTGTTACTACTTGGATGTCGACAGAAACCATCTGACCAACAAATATATAAACACCTACCATTAAGGTCAACTCAGTCTCCTATCACTCTAGGGTAGGTAAAATGAGTACCAGTTGGTCTGGAGTTAAGGCAACGTGCATTCTCCTGTGTAAGTTGGCATGCAACACTGTTATCCCATATGCCAGCTGACACACTCTTTAGCTCTGAGCTAGACTTTCATGAAGAGCCATAGATACCTTTAGATCCAGTTTAGAGTTAATGTGTAATGTTTGTGTGACAGATATACCACTAGCGACATAGGTCAACTTAGCCTTCCATTTTTTGGGTAGGTAAGTTGAATATTGGTCTGCCTGGCTGTGTTCACCTGTGTTGGCTTCATAGCTTCATGATGCATACCTCTAAAGAGCTGTACTATAGATAATAGACACCTTTAGCCTTTTTTTGTATTTAGTAAAGGTTGTTTGGCACTGAGGTCATGGTGAAACTACTCAGCATGAGGCAGGCTGTAAAAAAAATAAAGTCCATTACTTGCTATAGCGCTTCTTACGTGAGATGGATTCAAGATCAGAAGCGCTTTACAATCTCAGAAGTGGCAGATGATTGGCATGAGCTAATGATACCGCAGTGCACTATGCGGCCATCCATTGCCCACGTCAGCGAACAACTGGACCCACGGTTTGCAGCAAGCAGGCATACCACCGCCCCAATCAGCCACACTAGGCCTTCACCCCGTAGCACTACTCATTTCCCATCCCACGGAGGGTAGGAGGCTGAGTTGGCGTGAGGACATAGTAGGTTAGTAATTGCTCAAGGTTGCTTGCAAATGACGGCAGTAAGAATTGAACCGCAAGCTGAAAGTTACGAGTCGACACTAACCACTAGACACTTGCACCTACACAGGCAGGTAGGTGTGAACAACTTGCCCAAGGCTGTTACTTGGTAGTGCATCGGCTGGGCATTGAACCGTGGACCTTTTGATCTCGTATCCAACGCCCTAACCACTGAGCCGCCAAGGCCTTAGTGGCTCAGTCGCCAAGTTGAGAGTGAAGTTTGATGCTGAAGGTGCTATGCATGTGTGTGTTATTGTTCATCTTAGGACTAGAAGGTACATTCAGTCTTGTACCCTCTGTAGGATGGTTAAGTGTGTCCGCTTTTGGACTGAGCCAAGTACTATATAGCTGCCAGTTTTGGCAGATCTGTGGCTCAAGCCTACTGGCTTTGTTCAAAACGTCATTAGTTCAAAGGTGTGCAGCCACCCGGCACTGTTCTACATTTATGCGATGAACCGTGATGACAGTGCCATGAACAGTGTCGTAGTTACTAATGTTACTATAATAAGCAGCCTTTGTGTTGTTGATAGGACTGGAAGGTACAACAGATCAATGGCAAGCCTTACGTGCTGCTAAACGTGATCGGTCGTGGAGGCTCAAGCAAGGTGTATGAGGCTCTCGGACCGGACATGAAGATGTGTGCGGTGAAGTGTATCAACCTAGATGCCGACGATGAGCTGATGGTCGATAGCTACCGCAATGAGATTAGTCTGCTGCAGCGCCTCCAGCACTGTTCTCAGATTGTTCGACTTATTGATCAGTAGGCACCGTGTAGTTATAATAATAATAAAATAATAATAACAATAATACTGCAGAGCGTCCAACACAGCGCTGAGATTGTTGATCTGTTTACCTTTAGGCACCTAACAGTGTGCAATGCTGCATCTCTTAAACGAAATATCAAAACATTACTGTCCCGGCCAGTGTTCTTAGACCGATTTTTAGTTCTCTTTTTGCTTCTCATTTTTTTGTAGTCAGCTTCTGCATTTTTAGCTGCATTTTCATCTCTTAAGCTGCTCGTTAGCCACTGTTCACTCTGTGTAAGTGGTTGTTTTTAATTGATTGACCGATTGATTAAAGCAGCCGGCACTGAATAAAATCATGTGAAGTAATTCGTCGAGAATGTTTCGCTGCTACTCAGATGCCATGACTGACGTTGCGATACTTCGTGGCAGCGTTATAGCGGCTTGATCTGTGGCAACACTGCGTGATTGCTAATAGCTGCAGATTTAGATGGTCCACGTGTTTGCAGTGAGACATGTAGAAATTGATACTAATGGAAGTTGTTGTGATTGCAGCAAATTTGATGCATCAACGTCAATGCTGTACGTTGTTATGGAGCATGGGGAGATGGACTTGGCTGTTTTCTTCCGTGCATCAAAGATTCATCCCGACGTCTTACAAAGGCTCATAGTTCCGTGCTGGATGCAGATGCTGTATGCCGTGCAGGCGTTACACGAGCAAGGTATATATATAGACAACATTCAGTCTATTGATTCTGATGCTCTGCTGCAGCATTCTTACGCGCGAAAGCAGCTACTGCTTTCAGCGTGTCTTAGCCATCGCAATTCTGTTTGTCAGTCTGTCCATCTGGCACACGGGTGGATCAGTCAGAAGCGGTGAAAGCTAGAATCGCTAAATCTTCACCTTCGGCTGCCTGGAAGACTCTAGTTGCAGGAACCGTAAAACTCTTTCATAAATTCGACGGGGGTCACCTCGAATGAGGGCGTTAAATGAAAGGGGGTGGGCAAAATTTGCGATTTTTGGCCAATAAGTCGCTGTATCTCGGTAACAGTACCAGATAGGGCCTAGGTTACCAACCTAGAATCACTAAATCTTCACCTTCGGCTGCCTGGAAGACTCTAGTTGCAGGAACCGTAAAGCTTTTTCATAAATTCGAAGGGGGTCAGTGTCACCTCGAATGAGGGCGTTAAATGAAAGGGGGTAAGCAAAATTTGCGATTTTTGGCCAATAAGTCTCGCCGTATCTCGGTAACAGTGCCAGATAGGGCTAGGGTAATCACCAATAGGAAGTCGTACACTGGCTCTTGATTGGCGCCGAATTCAATGACCTTGAATGCCAAAATAGGGGGTTTTATGGATTTTTTGGCAATTTCGGGCTGCAACACAAGTCTATGTCATTAACAAGGTGGTGCCATGGAACTATCATTATGCAATCCAGATAGAGAATTTGGTATTTGTATGTTAACTTAGCGTGAACACCCCAATTTTCAGCTACACTACTGAACCGGAACTGCTATAGGCTTTTGCGCGTCTCGTGAGCATTAGCTCAAATTTCTTGTAATTCATTGGTTGGTCTTTGTCGACCAAGTTTATCAATGCTTTGCCCAGTCGTTACTTGTATGGACGATCATTGGCAGAGATGGGTTAACTCAGCCTGGTCATTTCCATTGATAGGCACATTGAGTACCAATGGAATATTGGAAGCTGGAGTGTGAACAGGTACATCGTGCAATGTACTAACCCCATCTTGCAGTGTAAACTGGTGTCTGGTTAGTGGCTAAGGGTCAAGGAATTGGAGTTCAGTGGTGATGTAATGGGCCTTGTGGTTCTGGAAGAACTTTTTGCTGTATGCAGACTTTGTCCATTTTTTATTATATGGTTGCTTTTTTCTTTTGTTGATTTTATCCATGTGTAGAATATGCTGTAACTTGTCCATCTGTATTTGTTGCATATCATATTGAATGTTAACAGTTATGGCCGGTGGTTTGTTAGCATCATTGCCACAAATGTGGAATAGTTGAGCAGAAATTGGCATGGTGGTTTTAAATATTTTAATATTTTGGTTTAGAAGTGAATTTTGCTTTTAACCGATTGTTAATAGCGAGCGACTATCGTAGTTAGTTAAGTGCTTACTGATCACCACGTTACCTTAACCCGTCCATGTGCATTTTGTCGTGCAGGAATCGTGCATTCAGATCTAAAGCCAGCAAATTTCATTCTGGCCGGTGGCGTTGTAAAGCTGATTGACTTTGGCATTGCAAAGGCAATCAACCCCGACAGAACAAGCATCACGTGCGACCAGATTGTGGGAACGTTCAACTACATGAGTCCGGAGGCTATTAGCGACATGAATGGTGGAGCTGATTTGATGGCTGGCAACAAACCTAACATTAAGGTACATACCGGTTTCTCACTCCCGGCTAATGAAGCAGTCTGCTGTAGTCATTGGTTAATGTGGACTTTTAAGTTTAGATGCATTTATAAACAGTTGTTTTAATTTTTGGCATCGTATAGCAGTACACAGACATTACTGCATATTAACATGATAAATGTGGGAGGCGGCTGGCTGTTATGTAACAATTCTCCACTTTCTTTATCCTCAAGGAGCTTCAAGGATGAGTACAAGTCCTTGGTGACACATCGCTGGATATCTGTTATTAAACCTCATAAATTTGGCATGAAATGCTAAAACATAGTTCGCAATGTGGGTCAGACACTGCGATCCAGCACAGGTCTGTTGTTGCCTCGTCATCGACTCTGTATGCAGTCGAGATCATACTCCCAGTGACTTGTGTGTTTTTAAATCTCATTTCCTTGGTATGTGCTTTCCACACAATATGTGCTCAAGGTTGAAGTTGAAGCATGGATGGAATGACATTACAGTTTTATTCAAAGCTTTTTCCATGTAATAGTACTGCCTGACTCTTTTTTTTATTTCTCTTATACACCGTGGGCCATAAAAATGTGGCACTTTACTTTCGTCTATATCTTTGCCAGTTATTTTCTGATTTTCAAAATTCTTTCACTGGCAGACTCTGCAGACAGTTTGCAATAATGTGATTATTATATATTCCATCTCATCTCAAATTAAGTAATCATACCGCATTGGATAAAAAAAGTAATATTTCGTTGGTTCTGTTTTCCCCTGGTAGTGCAGAAACAGACATTGAATGAGGTGGGAAATTGAAAAGACATTTGATGGCTAGTTGTCTCATGAATATTCCTAGGAAAAATTATTGAAATCTGGTGATCCTTCTTAAAGTTACAATTGAAAATGTTTGGGATGTTTTTTGGGACACAGTGTAGTTGTTTGTAGCTTATGTAATGGCATGTGTATGGACGGTGTGTGTTTACAGATTAGTACAAAGAGTGATGTATGGAGCCTTGGGTGTATTCTCTACTCGCTCGTCTACAACCGAACTCCATTTGAGGCAGTTCGGCTTCCGGTGCTGAAGCTACAAGCAATCGTGAATCCAGCTCACGCGATCGAATTTCCATCTACTCAACACCCTTACGTTGTCGACGTGTTGAAGGTAAACCTGATTGTCCGTGAATTTTTTGTAGTTTATTGTGCAGCCGATACTGGTGAAATTTTAAAAATCCATTAATCTCCAAATTTAATTTTGATAATCGATCAGATGTGAACATTTTTTTGTCTTCAGTTAGACAGATCACAAAATTGTTTTTCATAAACTAAAGCAAAGTTGGACAAAGTAACCATTATGCAGTCCTTATAATGTGTGTACTCAAATTAGTAGATTGATCATAAGAGCTCACAAAGTGCAGCTGCAGACTGCAAAATTAGCACTATACAGGTGGTAGAGAGTGCACACATTAGTGATGTTAAGAAGTCCAAAGTTTTATTCACATTTTAATCCATTAGAAATAATCAAATAATGTTTGTAACAATTATATTATTACTTAATTGTTAATTGCTGCTGCCCTAGTTTATTATAAACAAATGTAACGTTCTGTTGAAATTACTAACCACATATTAATGTACAGATGTGTTAATAAGGACATGTGTATAGAAATTTGCACTGCTTTTATTCAGTTACTTATTCGTACAGTTCAGTTACTATGATATTTCATGCATATATATATATATGTGTTTTTTAATAGAAATGTCTTGATCGCAACCCTCGCAACAGACCAACAGTTGCTGAACTGCTGAAGCACCCATACGTTACTGGAAGCCATGCGTGATTAATTTTATTGATTAGTTTTTAACAAGTTAACTGTAACCTATACAATACTTGCTGTGGTACTAAGAGTACATATAGAGTGGCTCAAAATACTGCTATTTATAAGTTAATGAGGTCACAGTCTGAGTTCAAAATTTCCAGTACTGGATAGGTGCATGGATAGAGCATTGACCATCTGACTGGTTTCATTCGATATTATTGCATTCTGTATTGTAGTTTAACTGGAAAACGTTAATTGAAATCAAACTGCTCTAAGGTCTGTAAATTGGCCTGACCGAATAAATCCAGCTGTTGCATGGGTCCCATTATAAAGTAAGTGCTGTTTAGTGTGGTTAATTGATCGCTGGGCAGTGTCAGGAATTAGGAACATAAAATTTTGGGCAATTGCTACATCTTTTGTCTTTTGAATTGTGTTTTGAGCTGCTCAGTGTAAATAAAATCTGTGTATATAGCTTGTTCCTTGCATCAGTTATTGATGTTCATTTATTCCACAAATCAAAGTTACTAAACAGTAGTGATGTGCAAGTTGTAATATATGATATGATAGTACGTGGTGCATTGTTTAGTAGCTTTCATATCTTGTGTGCTAATCTAAGAGACAGGTTTTTGATTTTGATTGAGTCATCGTTTTAAAATCAAGTGTTCATTGTTTTGCATTTCTGGGCCATGAAAAGTGATATGCATCTTATCCTGTATACATTTGTATATTTTGTACTAATTTATGTTGTTCTAAAATAGTTACTTCTGGCAAAACAGCTGAACAGTTTAACTGGTTTTTGCAATGGGTGTGCACATTGGTTTTGGTCCTCTCAAAATACCTCCCCAAAACTGTACTCTAAACTGTGAACTTCACCACTACAGTAATTTTTCACTACAGAGTGAGCGTGCTCCAACACCATGTTGACTGCTGAAGTTGCTAACACTTTCAGTACTGCACTGCTGTTGTACATTTTGCTGAATGTCTGATTCAGATTAACTTGAGTTAAACATTGGACTGTCAGTTGTTGCAAATGTGTTTGCACAGTACTGCAAAAGATTTGAAAATTGTGAACATGCTGAACCTGACAAGTCAACAACAATAACCGCTCTAATTTATCTTCTATAAATTGCTCATTCAGTTAAGAATTCAGCAGCAAATGGTTGGATAGCTGCTGAGCCTGCATTGATGGTCAGCCTAATGGCAGATGTCAAAAAATACAGTATACTGCAAGTCAAATAAGTATTCCGCCAATTTTTTGTCATAATGCATAGTTTACACAGTGTCAGTGTGTCATCAGCTCATGCCTGTCTGCTGCCACTTTCGAGACTGCAGATCATTTTTGATGACGAGTCTGACTCCTGTTACAAGCTATCAAGTGCCAGACTTTACTTTTGCCTTTCTCAGTTTTCTTATCCTTCATTCTCACTGAATAAATTTATGTAATGTGTGTACATACAGCACAAAGTAATTCACTGAAATGCACATTACATATATTTCTTTAGTAAAAGACGGCCATAACTGCGTCAAATGCTAATCGTTTTATGAGATTTTCATTAGCTTTTAAACACAGTACTTACAAGAACACACTAACGCATTTGAGGGGTGGTGGAGCACTAGCAAATGTACTGCTGAATGTGTCAGAAAAGTCCTTTAGTAGGCTATTTGATAGTTGTCGTATTTGGTGGCTTACTATTTACATGGATCCTCTTGATACACAAGTAGCAACAACTCCAATGTAAAGGTGTGGTCCACGACTTTTAGATTTCTGCCAAAATTAGCCAACAACAACACTGATTGAAACAGTTTTTTTCCGAAAACTAACTAACTGGAATTAAAGAAACAGTACGCTTAAAACAATACATTACCACAACAGTCAGAAGAGAAAAAACTATCAGCAATCATCAAACTACATATGAAAGGCAACAGATAACTGAGAAATTGCATAAAACCAATCACATAAAAAATGTCAGCATGACCAGCCAATGGCCAGTGCAACACTTAAAGGCTAACTCGCATCATTTTAGTTAGCATCATTTTATCTAACTGTTATAAAGTGCTAATTGGATTCATCAAATGTTGATTTGTCAACATTTGTTAACCTTCCTGTTGCTAGTATTATCTTTATACGGTAAAAAATAAACTTTAAAATGGACGATTGTGACGGAACTGTGATGTCACTTGTGGTATTAATGTTAACGTAGTGTTTGAGAGAATTTGACGCTAGCAGCGTCAATGCAGCATGGTACCAGCAGAAAAGACCTCGCTTGCATTTCGAGATGTCACTGTTATACCAGAAGTAGGCCAGCTGTATGCCCTTTCCATTGCACCAACTGCCGACAGATTCCAACTTCTGGTTCCGGAATGCACATCGCTGAGCGCGCAATGCATTGACACTATGGCGTCATGCTAGTTTTACATGCTGCAGTACATGCTGTAAACAAAGCATTGTAGGCGACAAAACAATATTTTTATTAAGATTAATGTTAAGCGATGTTTTTACTTAATTTGATCACCATATTATTAATCAGCATTATATTCTACACTTATTTATCAAATATTGTGTTTTTCCATGTGATTTGGCCTTTAAATACACGGCATGTCACACGCTAAGTTGTTGGGCTTTGTACACGAGTATTCAGTGAAACTGATAAGTAGGTAACAAATCACAAAACTTAACAATATTAACGATCACTTGGTATTTACTATTAACAACTGACTTATTTATGCAACAAATCACATGCAATATAATACAAGTTGGATATGCAATAAAACAAGAACTGGACAATTAAGCGGCTACTGTACGTAACAAGATATTATAGATGCTATTGTCAAAAGCAGTTTCTGTAAGCAAATTACAGATTTCCACAGTTATGAATTTCATCAACTAACATGAAAAGAAAAAATTACCGGTGATATTTCTAAACAAACTTTGAACTGATCCAATATTTGTTTGCACAGTCATTCAAAAACTGATTTATGCACATAAAGTGATAGTACATACTATCCAAAATGTACAGAGGAATGCTATTGGGACAAAAGTGACATACACATAAATAATGTAAGCAGACAAATAGCACAGTGGGTGGGCTGTTAGAATCTGAATATGGACAATGAAAACTTTCAAGCATTACACAGGACACTCAATGAAGAAGGTACAACAAGTCAGCTTACACAACTTGAACTGTCTAACAAAGTCAACAAGAAAGTCATGCTATCACAGGAAAAATGTGTGACGCACAACCATTTTGAAGCGATAGCCCACTAGTGTATATAAAATAATCTTGTGCTACACTTCTGCTGCCAATAGCATGGGTGTTCACTTTGTTGTTACACAAACTGTCCTGGTGGGCTCTGAAAGATGCATGTTTAGTGCAGCAGAGTGTGCAGTAGCCATTCAAGCTCATCTGGGTCATTGATGAGTGTACAACTTCCTACTAGTGATATAGCAACCTACTGTCACATTTCGCAGACACTGTAAATTCTGTGCTGTGGACAGCCACTACAACCCTATTTTGGCTGACATTTGGACTTTTCCTCTGAAACCAGGTTGATCAAAAGGCTGAAGGCCCTGAGCCAATTATTCACTCAAATTATTTTCCTGTAACCAAACCGATATGGGTATGATATTCAACATTACAGACAGACACCTTATGGTGGCAATACTGCACTTTTCACTGTGAGTACATGCGGTAAAATGATATTATGATACTGCTATATTTCGTAATCTGTTGAACATCACCCAATGCACAAAATACATGAACTATGAGACATAGTGCAATCAGTACTGTGAGCAATATTCTGTATTACCACGTTCACCAATAGCAGTTGAAATACACTGTGTCTCAAAAAAAACCGGACCCCTGCTACCTTTTGCAATAACTCCAACAGTCCTGGTTCAATAGCAATAGATTTCGACAAAAATAATCGTTAGAGAATCAGCACTTAGTCAATCAATGGCCAATACATCACGGGACAAACCTGACAGTAAATGTCAAGTAGTAACCAAAACAAAATTACAAATGCCTATGCTACCGGCTCTTAGGCGATTGATTTGAAAACGGGGACGATGAAAACGTGGGACTGGAAAATGCAGGACCACGAACGATGCAAAAGCAGAAAACTCAGGACTGGAAAAAGTGGGACAAAGTTTGTAGGGGTGGAAATGCAGGACTGGAAAACATGGGAACGGCCCACATGGACAGCAAAATGTAACAAAATCGAGTTCGTGGATGCATAGCACTTTTGTTGAAACAAACGTATTGTAGTGACTTACAGTCATGTGAGCACAGATTATAGCAATCGTAGGCCTACACAGATTGTACAACACATTAAAGCAGGACAACTTTTATTCACACCTCACACTTAGCTCAAAAGTCCTGAAAGTTGAAACTTGTCCTCAAATATCCAGACATTATCACAAGTGTATAAAAAGAAAAACATAACTACGAACTGGAAGTAAATGGTTATGCATTTGATGTTCCATAGACGATGGTTCTGCACTTTTGACCCCTGCAATCTGGTCCCATGTTTTCCGGTCCTGCATTTTCTATTCCTACGTTTTCAGTCGCCCCTCGAGAAAACAGCTGCAAAATTTGCTAATAATAATATTTATGTTGGAGTCAGAAACTGTACATCGCAACTTTTGATACATGTTGCACAGCCACATTAAGCCTTCATCGTGACACCCTGTAACCTGCAAACTATCTAATAACACATGTTCACCTGGAACACAGCCAATAATACAGCAAATGACGAAGTATTTCACACTGCATGAACATACAAATGAGAAAACATGGCATGCCAAAAAATGGAACAATCATATTTACTAAATCTCGCACGCACCTAATGCATGCATGCTCGGTTCTGTACAACCAAGTCCCGGGTCACATGACATGCAAAACATTTACAACACTGATAACAAAAATAATGACAAACATGTATAAACACGTAACATCATAAAAGAGAAAAACACGCATGTCTGCATCTAGCCTGGTAGACTTTGCATATCACTTTCATTTCTAGCTACTCGCCAAAAACTGGTGTAAGGCATAACATCATAATATGTGTCAAGTGAGACGTATGCATACGTTTTGCATAATAATATACCAGTACCCAGTGACGGGCGTTAACTACAGCAGTTACAACTACTTCTTAAACTACTGACTTTCAACCACTTTTGACTACTTCAGAATATGAGTAATTATAACCACCAAAGTAGTTAACTACTTGAACTACTTTTCACTGTACTGCATATAAGCAGCAGAAATCAACAACAGCTTAAATAGTCAAGAGAGAAACAGCTTTAACTGTATAATTCACACTGTATGCAAGTCAAGCTCAAAATCAAGCCTGGTCCTTTAGTCATAAAATCTGGTCTGACTGGAATAACCACCCAGCCAGAATCTGATAGCCAAATTCGCCACCAAATTTTTGTATGCTGAAAATCCTCCAAAAATGTCAATGGCCAGCCAAAGTCGCTGACAAATTTTATCTGCTGATAAAAAGGATATTCAATTTTTTACTTCTACCTTGGAAAAATCACATCCATAAATCTTTATTTCATTTTTAGCCTAAACAGGTGTAGAAACCACAAAACAGTGGTTATGTTTGACAGTCAGTAACAGTTTTAACTTCTGAACATGTTTGTTGCATGCTCTGCCAGCAGTATTACTGACAGTTCTGACTTGTGATAATTTCCCAAATCCATGTATCAGTTGAAACGATGGCACTCAGCTGAATATTAGCCACAATTTTACACAATAATTTGGCTAATCCATATATCAGCCAAAAATTATTTGCATCAATCTTGCTAAAAAATAAAAATTCAAACTAGTGTCTATAGACTATGCCGCCACGTGGATTTATGCCTGTATCAGTCTGAAATGTAGTTGCCAAGTAGTAACTACTATAATTAGTAAATAGCTTCAAAGTAGTTATAACCACTTTCAATTTTAGGAAGTAGTTATCATTTATAACTACTTGCGGACTATTTGGAAAACAGTTAGCAACTATCATACCAAGCCCAGGGTAGGAAAAAGTGCCCATCACTGAATTTACAGTGCATAGTGACACCTCAGACACAGTATGATACCAACAGAGACCTGCGCTACAGTTAATGAAGCCCAATCAATCACTCAGTCAGTCACTCAAGTGTTCTTTGTCTGCAGAGAGGCACTTTGTGCTTGGTCGCTGGCAGCAGAGCTTTGTGCTGAGGACACCAACGTCAGTTGATGCAGCAGTGACAACATCTGGTCCATCTTGGCATCCATTCGATTCACCTAGCAACCATTCACTGTAGCATATGTAATACGTTAATAACTAAAAATAGCAAGAATAGGGCTGACGCCCAGTGGCACAAAATTTTGTCACAAAAAACTAGAGTCTTTGTGGCAACCACAATGAAGATTTCACGGTCCTAGCTTTATCCTTTCAGTAGGGCAGCAGGGCGTAACAGACAGACAGACAGACGGACGCCTCTACGATAGCTAAGACATGCTGTCACGCAAAAAAAGTGGGGACTAGAGGGACTAGAACTTCCTGTGCGGCCACCTTCTCATGGTGGAAGCATCTGGGCCCGACGTCGACCGAGTGACCGGCGACCGCTGGCAATGGTCACCTGCCGCTCGTCTTCGACTTCACCAGCCCAGCAAAGTGCCGCAACCACCCGGAATCCAGTTCCTGGGAGTTCATCACAGACGTCTGTTCGTGTTTTAACAACTGATCTACGACGCCTCTGGGACTTTCTGAAACAGACTGGGGTGGTGACCTGCCTCCTCAACCAGGAATGAGGGAGAGAGGGGAGAACCGCAGCTCAGTGGCGTAAGGCAATATCTGATGAATTTTTGCACTTTTTGTGCTTTGTTTAGAAACTGTAATATGTACGACAATGCAACAAAATTACCCCAATACACTGAAAATTAAGAAATGCAGTAAGCAAACAGAAGCCCTCTTTACACACTCTGTACATGGATTTTGGTAAAACAGTGGGGACATGTCCCTCCGATGACAAAAAGTGCAAGACGACTTCCCCACGTTCAGAACCCAGAGACCCACAAACTTAGATGCTAAACACAGTGCAAATGTTGCAATAGAGCTGTAATAAGTAATAACTGGTAAACAGGCATGCTCTGACTGACTTGTATTTCGACTCGTGCCAGCCGTGAAATGACCGTCATTCGCTGTTTCTCCCTTTCACTGCTCACCATCCAGATGCTTGGCTTACCAAGCGTCTGATCTAACCTGTTCACACCATTCACACCCACCAGCCGATAGCAACAGCTTAAGCTACGTTTACATAAGCTGTGTTTTTGACGGCCTAACGTGATTTAACGTGTTAGGCAGGCTCACGGATATGTACAGTATATTATAAATACACTAACTTCATTCTAATAATGTTAATAATGTTCTAATTTCAATCTCAATACAACAGAACAAAACTGTTTCAAAGTTTTTATCTGCCGTGCTGTCAGCAAAAATTAGAACTAAACTAAATCAAAATGTCCTTGTTAACAGCTACTGCACTCAGTCTGTGATAGGCTTAGGAACAAAATTAGAGTATTTATAATATACTTATCTATGAACTAACCCAAACCGTTAGGCCATCAAAAACACACGAGTCTGAGTATGAGTCCGCGTTTCCATTTATGGTTCCACAAGCTTCACTCGTGCAAGTGGAGCGTTCGCGATCAATTGTACAACCACATAAGCCAATGATTGTCTAGTGAAACTGAACTGATTAAATGCTTTGCAACAAAAATAACAATATTTCACTACATCGTTAACAATTTTACTATTCGCACACCCTAATAGTTTACAAACAATTCAACAATGACGTAAGTACTGATGTCAAATATGCATCGTATCTTGTATAAATTAAACTAATGCTATTTGCATGTCAGTTACTTCATATGGGTTCAATAAAAACAACCTGCACATAGGCCTACTTGTGCAGGACTTGTACCAATGTGAACGACTGCAATTTTGAAATAAGCCTACACGTGAAATTGTTTTTGTTGGAATCCATATACCGATACTCGGCAGCTGGTCTCTAGCAAAAGTCGTCGTCAGCTGCGTTCTGCCAACTCAAGGACATGTGACGTCAGACGGACCTACAGCAGCTATGAAGACAGATGCTTTGCTGTTGCAGGTCCGAGGCTGTGGAACAATCTTCCAGCTCCTCTGAGACAAACTGACATTAACTTTGAACAGTTCAAGCGGCTGCTGAAGACATTTTTGTTCAAATGCTGAGAATGTGGCGCATCTTGGCTAACTGTTAAACTGCACCCCCTAAGTCATCTTACTTCTTACTTACTCACTTGGACCCGCATCCTGACTGTGTGAATGCACCCATAGTCCATGCTACAAGATGTCAGCCATCTCATACGACGTTGTCTATGGCACTCGGTGGCATATAGCAAAATCATAAATTGCCCATTACTAGTCTCCTCAGATTGTTGTCAGGTGCATTGCTATATGTGTTAGTAACAAGCAGTAATGCAGTACTGAGTCTGGTTGAGCTGGACTAAAGTCATTATTTTCAGGACTAAGACTCATACTCTAAAGACTTGAGCTTGGACGCTCAGGACTTGGACTCGGTGCTGTATGACTTGGAGGTAACTGTGCTGTACTGACTTTTGTACTGAAACTAAACATTTCATGAACATCCTTGTCCCACCAAATTCACTTGAACCCAATGGACTCAAAGTCTGACTAAAACTAGGACTTGATGACTACATCACTAGTTATAGTAAAGGTACCAGGGGTATGTCGACATCTCCACTGACCCACCAAGTAGCAATAAGCCCTTTATGCTGATATGTCGACTGACCTGCGTTGTAGTTCTTTGATGCGAACCATCATGTTGAGATGTCCCTGCGAGTACTGCTCAATTACATCACGTACATCATATGGCTTCCGTGCTTGCTGCAGACATAACATGATGACGATGACGTGCTTTTATTAGGGCTGTGGAAATTAATGAGTAATTAATCGATTAATTGATTTTAAAAATTTAATCGGTTGCAGCCCAGCTTTTATAACTAACAGAGCTAGAAATGCACAGCAAGTTTGTATATAGACACGACGACATTATTGTGAATTGCACTGTGCATAATTTTAATTTACAACAGTTATAAAACAAAAAAAATATAAAGTAACATGTCACTCCACTTTAAAACCGACCCATGCTGTCTCATTATGACGCAGACTTGACAGTTATTGTAGTAACCAATGATACCTATTCGGGTCTTAGGTGACGAAGTTGTGAACAACAGTGACAAGATTTGCTATTAACATAATGCCAATGTTGGAGTCAGAAACTGTATTCAAAAGTGTATCGCAAGTCTCAGTAGATGCTGCACAACCACACGCATCATCCTGTAGCCCGTAAACTTGCTAACTAACCCACGGTCACTTGAGTGCTTGTTAATGTTTAGCATTTTAACAATAACAAAAAGCAAAAAAAGTGTTGATAATACCTGAAATTTTCGTCGTGCAACGAAATATCTAATTCTCCGAATGACTCGTATTGCTGACTTGTGTGCGTCAGTTAGTCTGTCAACAGTTCAACGTATAACGACAAACTCTTCACTACACTGTCTTTGTATCTGACCAAGCCGCCCAGGTAAACTCAGCCTGGCCATCCCTCTGTGCATCTTGAGTACTAGTGATGGTTAAGGCCATTGTTAGGAAAGAACTGGTGAGTTCTGAACAGCTGTAGGCATTGCTGGCATACCGATTCAGCAGTCGGCTAAAGGTGTTAGCTGTTAATGAAGCTGATCATTCAGCCAACTTGAGTTGTATACTAGCTTAATTGGCTTTAACCCTCGTCGGTTCAACGTTCTATCAAAGTGATGAGCTCCCATGCAACAGATTCTGCGCAAATCATTCTCTTATCGCGTCTACAAAATAATGAAAGTATGATGATGTCAGAGTGTGACAACAGAGTGTACTAATGGCTTGGTGGCATAACAGACTAACAGTAGGGTGTCGGACATACAACTGAGAAGTCGTGGGTTTGACTCACAGTCGGGTTGCTATCAAGTGTTTACTACTTATCAATCAATCAATCAATCAATCAAAACACATTTGTATAGCGCCATGTGTTGCGAACGAATCAGATGGGTGACTGCGGACAGTGTAAGCATCTAGGTATATAGCCATCACCAAAGTCAACTCAACCTTCTATCCCTCTGGGGTAGGTTAATGGCTGGGTTAAGGTGGAGTGCGATCACCTGTGTTGAGGGGCAAGTAACAATGTGTGATCCAATTCGGGAGTTGACGCTCTGCAGTTCTGTGACAAGTTTCCCATAAAGAGCTATGCACAATCTTCAACCTTTACTGAACTAAACAGAGACATGCAGTAAATACTGACTGAGCAGGCTTGGTGAGTGACTCGAGATGTTCAGCATCGGTGTCAACAACTCCCATGTCTGTTGCCCGTGACAGCTGACTGGCCCGGCGCAGAAACGGTGACATCTCATCCCGTGCTGTAAAAGACAGTCACAGTCACATACATCACATACATCTTCAAATCACTTTGATGTTTGTTTAAATATATGCTAAATATGCAAAAGACCAAGTAGTGCATTACAACTGAAGATGTGGCAAGAATATGACAAACAATATTAGTATTACTGTCACTGTCATGTTACGCATTGCAAGTCTTGTCTGTACGCCGTCCATCCGTGCATTCATCCATCAGTCTGTCCCAAACTCAAAAAAGTGTTGAAAAGTTAGACAAACCAAACAGATGTGACGATATCCCTGGACAACAGTAACTTGTCCAGGGCAGAAGTAACCCATGTGCCAATTTTCGCCTATAAAAGTCAATAGAAAAGACTCTTCCATCCATGCGTTCATACATCAGTCTGTCTCAAACTCAAAAAAGTGTTTAAAAATAGCCAGGCAACTTAAGCACCCACTGCACACTAGGTGCAGTGCAGAGGGTGAGTATGTATGAATAACTAGCTGGACAGCTGCACAGCATGACGCCACACCACGTGGCAACATCTCTGCCTGTTACCAGAGTGACAAAGCTAATGTGTTCAAACTGTGAAGTGGTCATACCTTCTCCACTGGATGTAGGATAAGGTGAGACCGGCTCATCGATGTCGAGTGTATCACCAGCACCAGCAGTAGCATGACCACTGAGCTCCGCACATCCAGCTGTTACATGACTCGCGTCCATCAGACTGCTCTTGGACACTTGCCGTGGTGGCGGCCACACGGGCTTCTTGCTGGCACTCGACAGTGAGCCGCGGGTCGTTCGTCGGGCCAGGCGACCGAGTGACTTGGCGATGGGATGAGTGGAGTGGTGGCCACTGGGTGCAGAATCAAGTTCGTGGACCCGCCACGTCGCACGGAACTTGGTACCATGGTTGTGCTCAGCAGCGTGACAGCGCCACAGACACTGCGACGTGACAGCCACCATCACCGTATCAACAAATGACTGACGTCTTGATATAAACAAAGGAATAAATAAACAGAGGAGTGACTGAATGGAGAAATAAGCAAATGGATAGACGGATAAATAGGTGAAAGCATGAATAAAGAAGTAAATGTATAGTGAATAAACGAATAAATAAATAAACTAATGAACAAAATAAATCGACGAATACATGATGATATAAAGTAGAGAAGTGAGAAAATGAAGAAACGATGGAAAGGTAGACTGATGGATAAATGTATGAAAGGAGAAAGCATGAATTAATGCATAAAGAAATAAACGAAAAAAAACAAATAAACGTATGACCACTAAATAACTGAATGAATAAATGAATGATTGAACAAATAAATGACTGTAATATAAATGAATGAACGAATAAATAGATGAATAAATTAACAACCAAAGATAAAAAATCACAACAGATCACAATCATTGTAAAACCAGACCTTCAGGGAATAAAAGTGCTTTCAGTTGTCACCTGAAGGCTAGTACCTGGATGGGTGACCGTCTGCGAACAGGTAAACCATCTCGGTAAACAATCAACACCAACTCTGGGATAAATAAACTGAGTACCTGGTTGTCTGGCTGGGGTTGAAGTGGTGCGCATTCACCTGTGTTGGGTGGCAGATAACACTGTGATCCCATATGGCAGGTGACGTTCCATGATCTGTGATGGGTTTCCCATACAAAGGGCTATACAAGACCTTTAACCTATATTTCTCGATGCACCTAATGACTCAATGCTGCTTCATTCCATAGAAACAAGCGATGTAAGCATCACCTGAATCAGTGTTGCAGCGGCTGGTATTTGTCGGTTGAAATGTTTCTGCCGCTGTTTCTGCTGCACCTTCAGTGCAAACCCAGACCCAAGAATGCCCTTAAAACAACAGTTTAAGCACACGTAATAAAACACCCAACTAACCTGCAGAAGAAAAATTAATTCATACAACATTCGAGTAAAAGAACTTGAAAAGCACCAAATGACAAACAGCAAAATACTACAAATTTACAGAAATAAACGACGGTTAAACAAGTGAAGAAATACTTTACTGCTGGCAAGGCAAAGAATGATATAGCAAAAACAGAGAAGCATGATGCAACGATTTTGCCCATCCAGGTTCGAGGTACAGTGTCACCATAGCCAATCGTAGTCACAGTAATCTGCACACAGCCAACCAATGGATCAACAGCAACTGATTACTTTGCAGCCCTCAATTCAAAGTATGTATCCTACAACATCACTACTCCAGCTATTATTTTCAATTTTTGTTAAATGTCTAATTATATCTGAGTTTTCTAAATTAGGCCAAGCCAGTCGAAACAGAAATTTTCACAGGCAGAATGTCTTTCCTATCATCAAACCAACAAAGCACTGAAAGTATTAAGAACTCTCTAAAACCATGTAATGCTATGACAATTACAGAACTACAACAAAAAGCTGATAAGCTCAGTCACGTTTATCTAGCAAAGATTTGCAGAAGGCCTTTTAAGCTGAACAAAAGTGTTTCATTTTTTAACCAAGATGAGACCAATGAAGCACAGGTCCAAGATTAAAACAGGACTGAGACGTTTCGAGATGGTCTCAAAATGTACGAGACTGAGACCAGATCGCTGCTATCTAGAGGGCTAATAATTGCAACTCACGAACAATAATACAATACAATACAACTCAGAGTAAAAATGCCAATGGCACTGCAGTCACTTTATGGTCAAAAGTGGAAAAACAGAAACAGATGAGTCTTGAGTTAAGCCTTGAATGTTCGCAAGCACCTTGAAGACGTCAACAACATGACATCAACAGAGAAATGCCGTCAACACACGTTGTCTCCACTCTCTAGTGCCACGAAGATAATCTTCACCTTGACTCGCTAAACATTTCACTGGAGAAATCTTTCCAGCCAACAGCTTGACTGAGAAATTAACTAAGCCAACAGAAGCAAAAGAAATGCATAGCTGACTGAAAACGCAGAAGAAAGCAATGGATGAAGCAAAGCACAGCAAAGCGAAGCACAGAATAATAGTACATCCATTCATCATGCCAACAAGCAAAGATGCTGGCCTAGGACCGACATGATATGCGAACATCCACCTAGCTACGTCTACTCACCCACTTCATTGCAAAACCATTACAATAACGCTGACCTTTGACTTTTGAAGCCAAAAATTGACACACCAGTAACTCCTGCCCTGAGGAACGTTCTTATTAACTTTTGTTTTTGTTTTTCTATGACATTCTGTTCTCGAGTTAAGAGCCCATACAGGACTGAAAGACAGACAGTCGACAGGGACAGATGGGCAAGATCTGCAATGCACCCATTACGATAGCCGCTTATATAACAGATGACCACTACTGCAGCATCTAATACACAACTACATACTGTCAATATTCACTGTTAGCCAACAGTAGACTAGTAAGCAGTACGTGACATTGTAGTATACATTACTTCAATGACAACTGTGACACGTGACATCATTACAACTATACCTGAAGGCCAGGCAGGCTAAATACAGCATACAGTTAACGTAGATACTTTGCCATGCCAGCGATTATGAGTGACGACATCATAAGTCAACTAACACTAAAAACGACGCTGCATTAGTACTAGACCTGAGAATCACTCGCTCGAGCTTTTCTGTCTCAGTTTCTAAATTTTTCAGCTTGATAGCCAACTACAGCAACAAAACTGGGCTCACATAACCAAAAACCAAAGCAGCATAGGTAGCTGTAAAATTGAATGCCCAGAGGAACAGTTAGTTGTGCAACTTGTTTATGCATGAGAAACAGCATCTGCTACAAGCAGCAAAAGTCTGTACTGTACATAGAATGCTAGAAAATGGCAACATAGAATGCATTGCATGCTCCTGCAGCAGTTATTTATACAAAGTTCTAAACAATATTTTAAAACAAAATTCTTTGATATGCCTAACTAAACTTGAATTCTTGTTTTGGCAGAAATGAAGATATAGCTAAGCTCAGCTCTAATGTTTTACAGCTCAGCTTCTGCAGCTTCAGCTTTGGCTCCCAGGTATAATTAGCATTGCAGCACAAAGTCATGCTCAGTCCACAAGCAGATCAAGCTAGATACACCGGCCTACATACAGCTATGTCACTGGCATACAACTAGTGATAACCTGCAGTATAATTAGTTTTACCTGTATAACTACCAACCATCACTGTCCCTAAAACACACGTAGAACATCTCACACAGCTAGAGCCACACTCATCATGTAGGCAGTGCACGCACATACCCACAGTGATTGCAATCGCAGACCAATTTGTCGTTCCTGGAATTTTGGGAAATTTCCATAAAATTGCAGAATTCTAGAATTTTCCCAGCATTTTCATTATAAGCCTCTTCTGCCATCTTACAGTTAATGTCTCCACTTATTAATATGCATTGAACAGTGATATTTGCTGATGAATCACTGAGTTTTGTCATTCTGTCACACTAATTCTGAGATTTTTAAGTCAAAAATCCATGAAATTTAGGACCTGAAAAAGCACAGTTCCAGAATTCATAAACTGCAATCAAAAACTGATACAAATATATGCTTTTATTACAGCAGTTATAATCACTCATAATTATAATTTATGCTTCACAATGTCACACCACTGCCTGAGAACCGTTTACGATAGCAGTGATATAAACTGATATATTATGTCACTGATATCAGGTAACAACAATGCACAAGAGATATAATAAGAGATATAATGAATAAAAAACACAAACCACAAAAAAAACAAAAATAATGCAAATAAGATACAAAGTGTCAGTGTGCAGAAAAAGAAATCTATCGTACTGTGGGTAAAATGAAAACAACGGTTTGTCAACATGTAGACAAAGATTTAGACTTGAGTCTGGCAATGTATTTGAGTCAGCTAACTGGATCTTTGGCTGTCAGCAGCGAAAATTCAACATCACTTTCGCTCCAAGTAGCGAAAGTTCCATAACATTTTTGCTTCTAGACTCGTGAGCTTAAAAGTTCTTGAGAGCGAAGGTTCCATAATTCCTCAAGTCATGCTGTCGTCCAATTCATCATTTATTAATGGACAAATGGTGTTTAATTTCCAACACTCTACTTGTCTTACTGTCTATCATCATGTGCTCAGATTATACCGACTATCACAAACACTCCACGTCATCAAACTCATTGGACTTGGTGCAAGTGAGTTCCCTGTCAAAAAGTGGACCATCAAAACCTGGATTGTCAAAACTAGCCCACTACACAAACCATAAACCTAAACATAACCCCTAACTCTAACCCTAACCTTAACACTCATCTAACCCTATCTTTACTCCTAACCCTAATCCCTAATCCTAACCCTATACCAATCCTTAACCCTATCCCAAACCCTAATCCTTAACCTTGTCCCTAACTCTAATTCTTAACCCTAACCCTAACCTTATCCTTAACCTTATTTCCTAAACCTAAGCCTATATCACTGTGTTCAGGTTTTGTCAAGACACCATGCAAGTGGACTCAACTACATCTTTGCATGAAGACAAACACAGTGCACTGCACGACATGCTAATCACAACCACTCCACAACTTCAACACAACTCACTGCATGAGGGACGGCAGTCATCAAAACAACATACACTCTGCGTCTAGTACTCACCACTCCCCACCAGAGGGCATCAGCATAGCTGCGAAAGTCAGTGCGACCGTCATCACCGACGTCGTCCTTCTCTGCGAGGTAGACAAAATACGACGAGAATATGAGTCCAAGGAAACCAATGTAGAGCGTTGTGATCAGCTCCTGTTAACAGCAGTGACCAGCATGCTTAGTTGCTGACTAAACTATACAAACTCATCAAATCACGAATTTAGCAATTTAATTTGTTGATGTTTCAGCAACCAATGTTGCGTTCTTTAAAAAAATTACTGTTTGCGCACAGAACGCAGACTGTTACAGAGGTTATAATCCTGAATATGCGTCATGCCTACCGCCCACAGTTTTCCGAGGGTCGCAGAATTTCGAGCTGAGCCACGGAATTTGCCCCATTTCATGGAATTTTGATTTATTCGTGAAATATTGTGGAATTTTGCAAAAGTTGAGAAATGACTGGTGACAAGTCCAACTGTCAGCTTAATGACTCAATTTTGTCACAAAATGTGATGATAAAATTCAAACTAAACTGCCTAAAAATGTGGGCTCTACTAACAGCTATCATAATACGACAAAATCGTATGGAGCAAACACAATGCAACCTGACAGACTGCACTTTTAAATGAGAAAAAATCTAAAAAAATTTTTTGTATGTTGCTAGCATAACTAAGCACAGTGACAGCCTTCAATAACAGAAGTTTCTGAACAGAATATAGCTTAGTTTACTCACAAGCAGAAGGCCGCGGTCAGCCGCAAAATTTAGATGATTTTGCCGCTGTAAGCCGAGGAATTTTGCAAAACTGGCCCACGGAATTTGGCAAAATTTTCCGTGAAAAACTGTGGGCCCTGGTCATGCCCATCTATCTGTCCATCTGTCCCATAGAGTTGAAAATGAAAAGCGCAAAAAGCCAGAACTGGTGCAAATGTTCCCCTTCCAGGAGTAACACGTGTGTCAATTTTCAGTTCATGGGATCTAAAGTCAGGTTCAGGGTTGCGCAGCTGCAGACAGTTGGTCACACAATATGTTGAACCTGGGCCGACATAATTTTCTAGTTTTGAAACAATGTGTATGCGTGAACATCAGCTTGCTACAAGTAAATAAGTAAGTAACATTGCCTGTCGATGTATATAGACAACAGAGCCAAGCAGTCGCCAAGTTCCGCCTTGCCGGTCAACATGCAGCATTCGCAGGATCTGCAAGAATCTCACTCCCCTGTGAGTACAGTCAAAGGCAGACAGACAGTCTTGAAGCACCACAAACATGCAGAGACATCGATGACATTTGGCGTTGTGCTTCTAGGCATAATGTTCAACGTGGCGGCTTATAGTGTGGTGACTATACACTTTCATCTAAATATTGATGAGCCCAGAGTATCCAAATGGCTGATATGCTGGCTTGGTAGCATAACAGTAGTGTGGAACATATGATCAAAAATGGGTTTAACTTCCGGTCATTATCAAGCAATCACTACTTGGATGGGTGACTGTCTGCGAACACGTAAACCATCTAAGAATACAACCAACAGCAAGGACAACTCAGCCTTTCATCATCCGGGGTAAATAAATTAGCCTGTCTGGCTAGGGTTAAAGTGAGGCAGGTGCACTTGTGTTGGGTGAGGGATAACACTGCATGATCCCATATGGCAGGTGACGCTCTGTAGATCTACAATGGGTTTTCAATTAAGAGCTATACACGACCTTTTAACTTTCTAAACCATCTCTGTATGGGACTAGATATCAAAGCCAACTAAGTCTGGCCATTGCTCCATAGCTAGATGAAATGAGCATAAACGAAAGATTCAGTGTAAACGGGCTCCACAGCCTGGACTGGACTGCTTACAATCTGCTGTAATTTTGTCACCAATTTCTCACAAAGCCTGATCCTGAGGTATCACTGTCAAACAGCAATAGAAGCTTGCGTGTTCAATCTTCAATGCAAGGGAAGTCAGACAGATGCAGAAATACATTAACAACCAGACAGAGTCAACTGCTCGTCATAACAGACAGTATACATCTATGTGCATAACAGAACTGAAAGGTGGAAAGGTTCAAAATACTGCATGTGGTCGGCTGACCTGATGGCTGAAGTAGCGAAGACTTGACCATTGGATCCGATGGACAGGACAATAACAGATGCAATAACAACTACAAGGTCTACAGCAAATACAACAACATTATTACAATTACAACACACTCACGACTGATCTATCTCTATGATAATGCAGCTAAACAACCTTCGCATGCCAGCGCCATAACTACTGGTAAGCCAAGCAAGACAGCCGCCTCAGTTACAATATATTCGATGATGTAATTAAAACTTACTAAAATTCACAAAAAATACAATGTCATATGATAATACAAATAAATTTATATAGTGCAGAGGCATAAGAAGTTTCTAACTGCGTTTCAACGTCAACGTTACTAAAAAGCAAACAACAATTTTTTTGAAGAAAAAAAACAACCTTTCAACATGACAAGACAGAGTCAAATCTCTCAGACCGGCAGGCAGCGTATTCCAGACACTAGGCCCAGACACCGAAACAAGGGCATCATAGGCACCAAATTTAAGCATATTAACTTAGTAAAATTTATAAAATAATACAATACTACAGGGTGGTCCAAAAAACCGCACAAAGATTATGGCACCATAATTTTGCAATCGTACATCACAGAGTCATGCGGTTTTTAGCAAAATGCTCGGAAAGAAATTCTTTACGTGCCGAAAATCAGTATTTGAATACAGCAGTTACTGCCGCTGGCAATTGAACTATGCAAAAACAGTATTATCCTCGACACTGTGGTTCATAAAAACGTGCCACTTTTTTTCAATGGCTCCGTGAAACATTGGCCAATTTCAATAATTTTTGGTATGCGACATTGGGAAGAAACTTGACGCAAATGTCTGTAGTTTTGGCCACCTTACCTTAATGTTGTCGCTGCACTACCTTGTGAAATGCAGAAGTCACAGTTTGGCCATTGACAACAATGAATTCCTAATGGGTAGCGCACGTGTTGGCTCAGAAATTATTAACTAAATAACGATAAACATGATTGGCAATTATTATCTCTCAAAAAGTCACAGGTGTCACATCACATCATCTTCGCTACAGCATATGCTCAAAATGTCATCCTGCAGCACAAATCCAAGCGGTAGACGTTGACACCATTTGCCAACAGCACATTCACACATTGTTCAGTAATTGCACGACTTAAGTGGCCCACTCGCTGTTGATGTATCATTTCAGTCAGTTTGTCGACTTACAATTTTAAAACGAAGACGAAGTAACAGATTTTCAATGATTTTGTGGTCTCAGTAATTTTCTGAGCTGATGCATGCACTTACCCAGTATGAATTCATTGTTGTCAATGGTCAAACTACGACTTCTGCATTTCACAAGGTAGTGTAGCGACAACACTAGAATGAGGTGGACAAAACTACAGACATTTGCGTCAAGTTTCTTCCGAATGTTGCACACCAAAAATTATTGAAATTGAAAAAAAACGAAACAGACGGCTCTGGTACTAAGTCAAACGGGTAAAAACAAGCAGACAGAGACAGACGGACACAGATAGACGGACGGGCGTGCAGACGACACGTTACAGGGCCCGTGTCAGCGGCACGTGGCAGCACCCTTAACGTCAGAGGTCTGATTGCTCACAAAGCGTCAAGTCAAATAGTTGCGACTCATCGCACACACACGGGCAGCAGCAAGAATGCATCACGTCAGCTGTAACTGACTAGTCTTGTCGGGGTGACAATAAGAATGACACTTTGCGTCCAGCCACGCCAAGTCTCACACATTTTCAGTCAACTGGCGCTTCTCCGCCCACTAAAATATTCTATTTCCAAATCCAGTATCTACATTGTTTAGTGCAAAAAGTGCGGAGGCAGCAGCCACTATAAGAGCCACAGTACACCCAAGCTGCTGCTGCTGGTGGTGGTGGTGGCAGTATGACGTCAGTGCATACGTCACGCGTGACGTCACGCCACGTGGTTCACGCTGTGACAAGCTGTGATAAACGTACGCGAAGATTACACGGGCCAGACGGTGGCGTGGCCACTGGTCAGCTGCAGTTGGTTGTCACCGGGGGATGCTCAGGTCGTCAGATTAACGAGCTAATTACTCTACCGCTGCTATACGGCCAGCACGAGTGTATGACAAAAGCCCACACAACAAAAACCCCAACAACAATGACAAAACCCCCTGCGACAAAAAGCCTACCCTCCACGTGAAAAACAGAACCGCTGAGATCAGTATTAGCAGATTTCGCTTGCGCGCTTTCGTATATATCGCCCGACGCACTTCACATGAAATCGATTCACATGCTGCGCTTTAAACTTTTCATGTGTATGCATTTTACTAAAACCTATGTTTTGTCAGCGCTAAAACGGACGAAATATAGCACAATTTGTTTGCAATAATTCAACATGCTGTCAGGTTTGATAAAGAAGCTGAGATTTTGTTGGGGGAGGGGAATTAATTGTAGAAAAGGGTTCTGTCGTGAGAGTCTGTCCAAGGAGGGGGAAAAGTTTGTCTGTACCCTGCAAATAACAGCTCAGCCTCAGAGCCAGCTAATGTCACGAGTCACAGCGACTAGCAGCAGCAGCAGCAAGTAACTCATCGTCGTTTGTGGCGTATATTTGCTGCAGTCGTCGTACCAGTCAGTCCGCCACACTTCGTCACTGCCTTGAGCACTTTGGTACTTGTAAGAAATACCTAAAGACTTCCAGGCGGAATCGCTTTTCGCAGCGCAAGCGATTACGCTTACTACTGCTACATAGTTCTCCATAGCGTGTGTGGTCTGTTGTCGTCTGTCTGTCACATTCGAGCAGCTTGCTTAAACCATTCGACAGATTTAGATGTCATAATTTGGCAAGTACAACTATGGAATCCAATGACACACTGTTTTAGATAGGAGTCCCTGAGGCCCAGGGAAAGTTGAAAGTATCTGATGTCGAACGCCCAGCCAAAACATGCAATTGCAAATAGCTGCTGCCACCTGGCGAATAAAAATGACGAGCGATTCCACGTTTTACCAAATTACTTTGATACTGGTTTGTTCTCTTGTCATTGCATAGCACGATACCCTGGCTCACTGACAGTGTAAAGTGTTCAAGCCCCAGTCGAAATCAGATCTGAAGCATTTTAGCCTAAAACTCTGACACCTGATGTCAACAATTTCAATGATTTTATTGAAAATCTACCGACCAAAACTACTATAAGAAAGACACAGGATGCACGATAGAGCATTGACATAACGCCCCGTGGCTCAGTGGAATTCTGTCTAAAGGGTGGGGGTCCCACAGGTGGGGTGTTTGTGAAAAATATCTCTGATAGTACATACCAATGATGGAGATGGGTTTGCGAGCAAAACGAAGTCGTCCTCTGACGCCGATGTATTTACTGCGACAGCCAGCAGACCAGAGACGCACGGCGTATTCACAGCCAAAGAATACCACCAGTACTATTTCCTATACAGGCACAGATACAAATACACACATAGACATAGGCCTACATGATGTCTCGGTATAGCAAAATGGTTAACGGATAAATGGTTCATTGGAAACCCACCTCAGAGCTTCGGAGCGTCGCCTGCCATATGGGTCCGGATCACACCGGCCACCCGATACAGGTGAACGCCCCCGACATAACAGTGCAGCCAGACAGATTGGTACTCAACTAACCTGAAAAAGACGGAAGACTGAGTTAATATTGGTGTTAGTTATATATACGAGATGGTTTACCTGTCGAACATAGATGTTAAAAACACTGATTTGCAAATAAAAAACATGTTTTTTTACTTCTATAAAAACAGTATAAAAACATGCATAAAAACATTGAACTGCAGATGTTTCCAATCGCTACTTTTTTCTCCATTATATACCCAAAAAATATCTAACTTAGATAATTAAAAACAAAAACCTACCATTTGTAAAGACTAAAAACCGAAATGCACTGAATGTACAGATCAAAAACAGCTGAATGCAATTTGCCCATCAGAAATAAATCATATGCTTAATTTTATACGCTCGTGTTTTAACAAGAACAAAAAACACGACATTGAAAAGCACAAAAACATTAAAATAATATAAAAACATAACAAAATATAAAAAACACTAAAAAATAAAAAAGCATTAAACTTTTATTTTAAAAAAACTTAAAAATGTTTTTTACATCTATGCTGCCGATAGACAGTCACCCATCAAAGCAGTAATTACGGGATAGCGACGCGACCGAGAGTCGAACCCACGGCCTCGCGTTTCGAAGTCCAACGTCTCACTACCAAGCCACAGTACAGATCCATCGAGTCCCCATTTCCAGCTTTGCAATTTAATTAAACCTTTTTTACGCACGAGATCTAGCATAGCTATAGCGCGTGTTAGCTACGGTAATTCTGGCTGTCTGTCCTGGTGTCACGTCCTGGAACCGTTCCAAGCCCAGGTGAGATAGATACGGGTACTTCAGGTTTGCACCATATGACAGCTTAGAGTATCTAGTATTTCGGGACAAAATTTCATGCCGCTGGGTGAAGAAAGTCCCTACGAATGAGAGAGCGAAAGAAAGGCACCCCACTAAAAAGACGTTATTTTATCCTTATTGGCTCGCCTAGCGTGAAAATGGTTGCAGATAGGTACATACATGTTGCTTATCACAACAAGCACTGGCGACGAGCTTTTTAGGAATGTCAACACCGATCACCTTGAATGACCTTGAACCTACAAAATAAAGGTTTTAGTAAATTTTTCACTATTTTGGACTGCGACACACATTTCAAGAGTGAATTGTGCCGAAATGGCTGCAGATAGACAAAGACAACCTGCATACAAAATTTTCGCCATTGAATGTAAATTTTAGCAGTCTATATCCCGAACCTCTACGTTCAAGTAGGCTTGCACATGAGGGTATCAAAAAGGGGTGCCCTCCTAAAAAGTGGCTTATTTTGTCCGTTATGGGCTTGTCTAACGTGAAAACGGTTGCAGATTGTCATAAACATGCTGCTTATCATAACAAGCAGTGGTGACGGCTGTTTAATGGTATCAACATTGATGACCTTGAATGACCATGAACCTCCAAAACAGGGGTTGTGGGGATTTTTTTAGCAATTTTCGCTGCAGAAAGTGAATTGGATAGAGATAGACTAAAACAACCCGCAACCGGGAACTGCTATAGGCTCTTGTTACTTAAAATACTGTTCATGGTTTCTCTAAATTATTTCATACGGCTGCATTTATCACCATCATCATGTCAATCGTGTGTGCTTATTCCTGCAGAGAAGGCCAAGCTGAGCTGACTTGGAAGTTATTAATCCTGCAGTACAACGTATACAGCACAGTGAGCCGATTTAGCATGGCACCCGGCACAACGACAGCACAAAGTAGATAGATTGATTCTTCCATTGATCGTCATTAGCAATTAGTGCATTCATTCCAATTGTGCCAACTTGCCAAATCATCAACAACTGGCCCATGCCCAATACACCAGTCAAGCGCGGTGTCAACGTTTTTTTGATAAAAATGATTCTCCAAAACTGTTGATTCCTCCGAAACCTGATGCATAAAACGATCGATAATCAGTGAAGTTACTCTATGCCGAGCCCGGTTAGTACCTACTCCGTGGTCCATAAAAAACGTGCCATTTTTATTTTTTTGAATAGCTCCATGCAGCATCAGCCGATTTTAATAATTTTTGGCGTGCAACATCAGGAAAAAACTCGACGCAAATGACTGTAGTTTGGCCACCTCACTTGAATACTGTTGTTACACTACCTTGTGAAATTCAGGTTGCTGAGCCTGCTGTTTACAAGTGGTGTCAAGCTGTCAAAGTTTGCCACTTGCATTCGCGCTGGAGCAGGACATCTTGAGCACATGCTGTAATAAGGAAAATGTGATGTGATACGTGTGACTTTTTGAGATACAATAGTTGCCAATCGTGTTTGTCGCTTTTCAGTTAATCATTCCCGAGCTGATGCATGTGATATCCAGTATGAATTCATTGTTGTAAATGGCCAAAGTATGACTTCTGCATTTCACAAGGTAGTGTAGAGACAGTATTAAAGCAAGGTGGCCAAAACTACAGTCGTTTGCATCAAGTTCTTTCCTGATGTTGCGTGCCAAAAATTATTAAAATAGGCCAATAATTCATGAAGCTATTCAAAAAATAAAAGTGGCACGTTTTTATGGACCATGGTGTAGATGGATAACTGACTGACTGTCTGCGATCAGGTAAACCATCATTCTCAATACGTAATCAACCAGTCACCAACGTCAACTTCTTCTGAGCTGGTAAAACAAGCATCAGCTTTTGGTCTTCGTAATGACAAATAGTGATGTGAAAAAAGTACATTAGCTGTGTACATGTATTTAGGTGGATCTGTGGCTCAATCAACTGATTTGACCATAAGGTCGTCGGCGATGTGGTGCTGTTCTACATTAATTAAATGAACCAAATTAACTCATGCAAAGGAAGTGCCACGATGACAGCACCATAAACATTTTCTGTCATGACTGTTACTATAGATAAAGTACAATGGTTGCCTCTGTGTAAAATAAACAGATCAAGAAAAGCCAATGCGGCCACAACTTATATGTTACATGTGACATTGCATAACAAGGTAATACTCTTTACAATGACTGATTCTAACTGAGGTCAGACTAAACGCCAGCTAAGACCGAACACAAGCAGGTACATGTCAATCACTCTGTTAAATTGTTAATCGCCATTGTGCAGCGGGGAACATGGCTAGACCGAAGTGCAACGATAGGTGCCCACTTTTAGTCATCAGCGCTGTGGGGGCGAACTGCAGGGTGGGGTCGTCCTATTTCAAAATGTGTGAAAAAGGGGGATGCGAATATTCACTTCAAACGTAATTTTCGAAATGGTTCGTTGAGAATCGCTTGATCTGGTTCAAACTGCAATCGTGTACCGTTAATATCACTTTCAAACAGCAAGGGCAGAAGCATGGCCCCCAAATATGCAACTGGCAACCCCCAATTACCTTCACTTCGCTGTCCTCATTTTTCCATATCACTATCTTTTCTCCGCTCCATTGCCCTGTCCCCTGTACCTTTTCCCTTTTCCACACCCAAAATACAGCTAAAGAGAGACCGTGGGAGCTTACTTGAATTGAGGTTGAACCGGATCATGCGGACGAGATGTACAAGAAATATGAGCAAAGTTCATGAGACGCACGAAAGCCTATAGCATTTCCAGTTCAGTAGTTATAGTTTTGAAAATCGCATATCACTTGGACTCGGCCCATCGGGACCATAATACACATCGGCCATAGGCGCGTGTGGCGTTGGCGACGGTGGCGCCTCCTTGTGAATGATATAGACT
>Ga0209367_1000374_pt1 | contig 42283 bp, 23 predicted proteins | sample WorMetLIZISLAND2_FD_187412 | JGI IMG/M metagenome (GOLD analysis project Ga0209367, IMG submission 187412) | Marine gutless worms symbiont microbial communities from Max Planck institute for Marine Microbiology, Germany - Olavius geniculatus... ... | reverse complement strand
ACCATTCGGCAAGTAGGCCTAATACGACAAATAACATCAAATGAAGAAGGCTTTAGACTATGTTAGTGATTACCAACTAAAGTCAGCTTGTAAGGACGCCATATGCATAGCCCCATCTAAGGTTACGCAAATGATTTTTGCTGTTTTAGAGGACTGATATCATCACATCGTCCTTACACACTTGTAAACTGGTAAGTTTTTTACATATATCTAAGAAACGGTGTGAGATATGGCCTAGGTTACTATTAAACACTAATAGGAAGTCGTACACTTTTTTTCGATTGGCACAAAAATCAATGACTTTGGATGACCTTAAACATTAAAATAGGGGGTTTTGCGGATTTTTCGGCGATTTTGGGCTGCGAGACATATTTTAAGAGCGAATTGCGCCGAAATCAACAAGGACAAACTGCGTATGAAATTTTCAGTATTAAACGTAGATTTTCTAGGTTCAAGGAAACCTGCGCACGAGAGCATCAATGAGCGGTATTCCCGTAAAAGTCGTTATTTTACCGTTGATAGCCAGTCTTTCGTGAAAGCGGTTGCACATCACCGCGGGCATGCTGCCTATCACAACAAGCACTAGTGATGAGCTTTTTAGTCATATCAGCATCGATGACTTTGAAAGACCCTGGAGTTCCAAAATAAGGGGTTTTATTGATTTTTGCAATCTTCGGTGCAGCGCACACTCCAAGAATGAACTGCGATGAAATGGCTGGAGATAGACTGCCAGTTTGCTAACAGGAACTGCTATAGGCTTTCACGCGTCTGGCGAGCAGTAGCTCAAATTTCTTGTAAACTAGGCTGCGGCAAGGCGTAGCTGCGACAGACATTTTGCAGTAAACTATTGAAAATGACATAATGTAGACAGTTTTGAAGTTGTTTTTTTCTGAAGTTAACTTACTTTGTTTATCAAATCCGTAGGCTATGGCATCTAACTCTGAGAGATTGACTTATTCAAGTTACGCTTGCAGTTTTGTGCTACTAATTTTATGAAAATAAGCATGCAGGTTTCACTTTTCTTGGCCGTGAAAGCCACGAAGCGGGCTTTCCTTGCCGACGCCAAGGCGTCAATAAATAATAAGAATAGTCGAGCTTTATTGAGTTTGCAGTAAGCTGTCTGCTGGTCGGCCGTGCTACGTTTTCTCTGCACGTTACGATGTCAGCCGGGGAAGGAAGCCCTCGACTATTCTTGCACTTATTCGAAGAAAAGGCGAAGGTCGTCGCAAACTATAACATTAAAGATTTATTGTCAGTTAGCGGAAGATTATCATGATTTGCTAGAAACTAATTTTTATTCCAACAGGATGAGATGTGAGTACACGGGCCAAGATGACGCGAAACTGCCTCAGTGAGCATTGCCCGGATTTCATTCATTATACAGGGTGGGCCAAAAAAACCAGACTTGTTTGATAACTCAGCGATGGTTAGCGGTAGAAAGACGTGTGATACGTCAAAATGCTGTAAGAAACAAATGACAAATTTGCATATTAAAGCATTTAAATATTCTTTGCCTAATTTGCATAAATATTCGTCACCCCTGAAATTCTGCCAAATTTGACTGTAACACACGGATTTAACACGGACATTTGAGCTTTTATAACTCGGCGATGTTTATTGATGGAAAGGCGCGTAATATGCCAAAAGTTTCGAAAATGTGTACAGAAGAAGTGTACAACTTGCGTGTCTTAGCATTTAAACATTTTTTGCCTGATTTACACACCCCTATAATCATGCTAAATTGGCAATAACGCATAAATTTCAGTTGATTTTCATTCAGCATACAGTGAAATATCAACAGTCATTAACACACACGTTGAGTTTAGATGAAATTCGACATAGGCAGTTGCGCAGCTTTTGCATTCATAACGTACCGTCATCAGTTTTTTAGGCAGCTGATCGATTGCTGGATTCAATGTGGTCAGGATCAGCTGAGCCCAGCATTCGATTAGCACGCGTTTTGGCTGGTCAGTTACTGAGATTTTGTGACCATGCTATTTGTTGCAATGTCTCCACACTGAATAATTCACAGAATTTGAATCTGGACTTTTTGGCAGTGAGTTTTTGAGTTCAATGAAGTCGGCATATAGGAGTGCAGGCAAATGCCTAATTTCAGAGGTAATGAAGATTTAGGCAAATTAGGCAAAGAATATTTCAATGATTTGCTATGAAACTTCGGCTTTTTTTGTTTGCAACATTCTAAAACTGTTGACATATTACACGTCTTTCTACGGGTAACCATTGCTGAGTTATCAACGCTCAAACAGGTCCGGCTTTTTTGGCCCACCCTGTATAAACAGGGGCTTATATTAGCGGCCGAAACTATCTGATTAAAACTCATTAAACTCTCATAGGTACGAGCAATGCAGTGAGATAAATATGAGCCCTCAAAATACTGCCGAGCTAAATGCCGATTAGCATTTGTTACAAAGCATTAAGTCGCAGAGATTGAACTTTGACTTTCTTTTAGCTATTTTAGCTACTTTAGCATATTCTTCAGACCAATATACAGAACGTTGTGATAACAATAATGCTGGCACATGAACGATAAAATAAAATAATGTAAAACAAATTAAAACAACTGCAAAACAACTTTTGTATGCAACCCGTGCAAACCCTTGCGATAAAATGCAATTTCTCTGAAATTTTGTAGTATCACGTTTCGCTCTGTGATAAACAGTAAACCTTATCGAAGGCCACCGACAAGCTAAATTCCAAAACTCAGGACCGTTGTTTGTGGGAAAAACAAATTACAAAATCCGGTCACAGCAGTAGTTATTTTATGCAGAAAACAATGTGTAAAAACCGGGTTTTGGAATTTATGTCTGTTTTATTTAATTTTATTGCAAGTAGTAAGCAAGTAACGATTTATCGAAGCCGTAATCTCACAGGAGAATCTGGCGCAGTAGGGAGGGGTGTTAGAATCATTTCAACCTTGTGACACATTAGCATGAATACCGAGACAGCAGCGTAGTAATCGTGGCAGATATTCGTTCTGTTAGAGTTGAGACGGAAGCGGAAATGCTGATTAGTGAGGCGCCGTCGCAGAAGACACCAATCGACGACGCTCGACAGCAGAGCCGTGCTGTGTCCAAGTCGCTCAAACTGAACGAGTCATCAGTTCGCGGTGCTGCTACCAATGACCCGTCTTTACTCGTGTATTCTACTGGCGCCGCCGGCGACGATCGGTCGCTTTCTCCTTCCTCAGGTCGATTGCGAACGTCCCCCCGCGGCGCCGAGGTATCGCTCTGCATTCACTAATATCACACGGACTTAACGCTGCATGCATTAGCCTGTCCAGTTTATCGACATAAGATTGATTAGCCCCCCCCAAATTAATACATGTAAATATAGTATAAATGGATTAATTAATAGAATAGATTAATATATGATATCACATTACCACATTGAGCTATATAAGCCGGTATATTTGTCATTCTTTTTACACAAATGTCGTTTACTTGTTCCATGAAATTGTCCGAAGTTCAGCCGTTGATAAGACGGCCTATTTTCTGTTCAGTGCTTTAATGCTGTCGGTTTAGCAACATGGAGGGCGTTCATTTTAGCTTGCAAAAAACTTGCAGTAACGATCGTCAAAAAATTTTCTTCGGAGACCTGGCTTATCCTAGAATCACTTTGGAAAAGTGACCGGTTAAACAAAAGCTAGTACTGCAAGTCTTGATCTTTACCTTGTCGAGTATTTCGACAAAAGGCAGTGCAATGGTGGATGGCACCGTGATAAGTTGTGGCGGTAATACAAAGATGCAAAATGTCCACGCCTAGTGCCGACACGTATGCGGCCGTGCGTCTAGTTGCTGAGGATTGAGCGCCCACAGTGAGCTGAACATTGTACCGGTCGACCGTATATACTTAGGCTAGTTTATTCTTAGTTCGTATGAAATGGTTTTATTCCGACAAGCGTTGGCGCGCTGTCGGACTGTTGTTATTGGTGGTGTGTTTAGGCGGAGGTGGCGAGTCAGTCGGCGAACTCAAGCACAGCAGCAGCAGCCGCGGTGGAGTCACGGAACGCGCGCAACGCTGGACTACACGCTCTACCAGTGAACCGAGACGACGACGACGTCGAGGGCGACCTCGTCTCGGACGGTGTCGTCACGTGGCGGCGGAAGTTGCCGGACCTCAGCGAATGTGGTCGAGCCACGTCAACCGTCGATCATCATCATCATCATCATCAGCGTCACTCCGGCAAACACCTGGCCGTGGCCGACTCACGCAAGATGTCTATTCCGGCGGCGCTCGGTGCGGACGGCGCGACCGGTGCAGGTCAGTCTTTGTCACGGCGAGATCGACGCGACGCGTTCGCTCAACAGAAGAGCTTCTCGTACGAGGCGGCGTTCATCGGTCGCCGTCTGCCGCCGACCCCCGACGAACTGGCTGCCGCCGCTCGGGCCCGGCGTAGCGGCACAGTCCGCGGCGGCAGCGGTGGAACGACTGGAGCGACGTCGACGTCACACCCGGTCGACCGACGACGTCGCATGCTGATGGAGGCAAAGAAAAGCTACTCGCTGGATGACCAGATCGCTCCAAGCCATGTGGCCGCGTCCGAGGGTCACATGTACGCGGGCGGCGGCGCAGCGCAGCATCCTGCGCATTACGACACACCGCGCGATGCAGCCAGTCGCCTGCAGATCAGTCGAGATACGGTTCGCTCGGCTGCCAGGGAACAACCACCGTCGTCGACGATGAGCGCCGAGAGGTCGCCAAGCAGCGGCGGTCATCGCAAGCTGCTGATGCTACATACGATGCGAGCGCTGCAGCACGATCACTTCGACACAACGACGACGACGACGACGAGTGAACGAGGGTCGGACACTCACAGCGCTCGTACTGGCGCCGCGTCGGCAGACACTGCAACCACGACGACCGCTGCACAGACGTCGTCGATGTCGATCCAGCCAAAGCCTGCTATAGTCCACGAGCCACCACCTCGTGTTCCTCCGCCGACAAGTCGTGTAGATCGGCTGCCCATCGCCCGCATTTGGAGCCGGCTCAAGTTTGACAGGCGCGCGGTGACAGCCAGCGGCAAAAAATAGCACAAGCCTACGGACACGACTAGCTACCTTTACTAGACACCGAGCGCGGGCCGAGGACTTGTCATCGGAGGAGAATTCATCAATCATTCTGATTTACTGTCGTTTTATTTTTTCGTATCCTGTCAAATCACTTGTTTCAAAAACTTATACTGAGCATTTCTCATCATTTGTGGATGACTGGGCTTAGATTGCCAGTAGGATTGTTGCTATCTAAAATTTAAAAAAAATTGTTTTCGAAAATATTTGCATTATGATGGTTAACGGAATTAAAACGACGGCATCACAATATCGGTTTTCCTTCGTAGTCGGTTGTCAGCGTCGAGCATGTAGACTTCGTTTTCTGTCCACAGTTCATTGTGAGGAATACATGGTTAAACGCGCATAGTACAATAAAATGAGCAGATGATAATCAACGTTAGTTTGCAAGTCATTGGCTAACGCTCGGCGACTTAAATAACACTGTGTTAAATAACATTAAACCGTGGTGTCGTTTTAGTACGATTTGTTTTCAAAGTACTTGTTAACGTGTAGTGCCCGCTTCACGGCAGTAGATGCACGCTATGCGCCTTCCACCGTTTTCCGGAAGACGGTCGAAACTGGTCAGTGATTTTTGATATGCATATTTTAAATGAGAAAGTTAAAAATAATCCACAATGTTTTAAGACAGCGAAAATTTGCTTGCCGTTTTCGTTATTATGCTTGTTGTCTCGCCTTTTGTTTAGTTGAAATAAGCGGCTTTATTAAACCTGTTTTGTCTGCTCGTTGATTCATTTGAATCACATTTATCACCGCTGTTACCTTATCGCGGCATAACTGCGTCATACTTTAAATCCCAAGTTTTAAACTTAAATGTGAATCGGTTTACGTTAATTGGCGAAATTACGCAATTTCCTGGGCTTACGTACTGCACGCTGTAGGGTATGAGTTGTTTAGTTTTGTCACTTGAAGACGGTGAGCACCAAATGCTGTGAATTATTTGTGTTAACATAGTTTGCATTGAACGGTGATACATTACCTGCATACGGTGGTAGGCCTGTTGTCACTTAAGTATTTTACGTAGATTGCAGTTGCGCAAAACGTTTGTTGTTTTCGAATCGGAATTGTGATTTTTGTGCAAGTAATTTTGTTAAGTGATTTCAATTTGCCTGTCCTAAACAATTCGAAGTCGATGCTGTGTAATTCGTAAAGATCACCGTTGTAACTGAGCGCTGATATTATGTAGTTAGTTTGACATCACTTGCATTAGTCGAAGTTCGTTTTGGTGTCTCGGTTGTGGTTATCTGTTTGTAACGCAGTCGCACTGAGTTGACAAATCTTTATTTAGGCGCCTAAAGCTGCCTAAAAAAATCGCGTACGAGTTTTGGTTTTTACGCGCGGCGCGTCTTAGCCATCGCAATTCTGTTCGGCCGTCTGTCTGTCCGTCCGTCTGTCACACGGGTGGAATTAGTCAAAAACGGCGCAAGCTAGAATCACCAAATCTTTACCTTCGGCTGCCCGGAAGACTTTAGTTTCTGGAACCGTAAAGCTTTTCCATAAATTCGAACGGGGTCATCCCGAACGATGGCCCTAAATGAGAGGGAATGGGCAAAATTTGCGATTTTTGGCCAATAACTCGCTGTATCTCAGTAACGGTGCGAGATAAAGCCTAGGTTACTATTAATCACTAATAGGAAGTCGTATACTGGCTTTCGATTGGCGCCGAATTCAGTGACCTTGAATGACCTTGAACGCCAAAATAGGGGTTTTTATGGATTTTTGGCGATTTCGTCTCGTGCGCATTAGCTCAAATTTCTTGTTGTTTAACCTGTAGGCTTTTAGCAGGCTAGTAGGCTATATATTATGTGAGCTTTCGACTAGCACACAAATCGATGACCATGGATTATTCTGAGCTAACATTTTACTGCACTATCGCTGACACGTGGTATCACCGCGTCAGCTGACGTTCTTGTAAGAATTATGTGTCTTGTTTATTTTATCAAGACATTTAGGCTACTGAAACGATGCTAAGTCGATTAAACTAGTGATTATGTCACACACGTTATCTTGAGTCAGAATGGTTGCACTGGTGTACTGTACATACATAGTTTTCGTTGTCTTGAACCGCCATAATGGTAAACTGTTGCATAATGTTGTTTTGGTAATAAATTAGGTTTTCTTGATGTCGTTATTTGCTCAAGCACGTGTGCGTGTAGGTTAGCTCAAAGGCGGTTTAAACGAGTCGGAACTAAACGTAAACGTAGGAAGGAGGTACAGTACATCGAAGTGTGTTTACGGCCTACTGAGCGGCGCCGAGAACATTAGTGGCTTCATAGCGTATTCATCGCTGCCGAAGCCTCCTCTACTACTGCTGATGCTGCTGCTGCAGCCGCTGGGCAATGGTCGACCCTCAGTGTCCATCTCCGACGTAAATGACGTCACGTGTCGGCCGGCGCACTTGCGCTAATTTCAGTTGCCGTTGTCCCATTATAGGATTGCTCCCGCAGAAAAGTCTCCCCCGGCCGACAATTTACCGGCAAAAATCTGCCTCCCCGGCGGCCGCCCGAGCGGAACGGATTTTTGCCGGTAAATTGTCGGCCGGGGGAGACTTCTGGGAGGGGGCGATCCTATAATGGGACACCGGCGCCCTTGCGTTAATTTCATTTGCCGTTATTCGCTGCGGCAGTAGATCAGCCGGTGCACCTGTTGAACGAACGCCGCAATTTGTTCTGCGGCGCGCCTCTTGTGTCGCTGCTGTCTCTGGTCACTGGCGTCGTGGGTTAAAAAGTTAAATTGCAATTTTCAGACTGACGGCGTCGACAGAAGGGATTGTGGGTGTTCACAGAGTTTTGATTTTGTTTTAAAGTTTCGGAAAAAGATTTTTAGCCCTAAATTTTGTATTTTTTTAAAAATGCGACAACAAGAAAACTTCACGAGAGGCGTAAATTTACCGGGAAAGGTAAGGGTATTTGCCCCTGCCCCTTGTTAAGACACCATTGCTTCTGTTTTCACTTCGTATTTTGTTGAACATGTGCTACGTAAAATTTATTCATATTTATGTAATTATTCATTTAATTGGTACAGAGGGCTTTAGAGTACTGAAGAAAATAAATACGTCAACTGACAGAAACAACTAAATTTTATTATTAGGCGGCATTCTAACGATAGTGGCTGTTGCGACAGATATAAAAGGAGCGTAGTCTGGCAGTCTGTCTCTTCGTCTGTCTGCGATATGTGAAACTCAGCGATGCTGCCAGTGCCAAATGATTTTGGCAATTGTTATTTTACTAAATTCTTTATTATTGTTATCGTTGTCGTTATTATCATTATTGTTAATATTCGTTATTTAGTTCTTTCATCTCGGTATTACTGGTAAAGTGGTGAAAGCTTTGAATGTGTCTTGTCAATGTGTGCAACAATGTTGTGATGTGAATGTAATTTCTGATTTTATCTGTGCTGTGCAGTGTGCACAATGCATTCATTTGTACTGTGTGCAGTAAATTGTGTGCAGTTTTCTGCAGTCTAACCCAGGTAATCCTAAAGAAACATACTGCCATCAGGGCTATTGAGGTATTTTGCACATTAGCCCGAATCTTGTTATCGTGTAACTTATATTGCGAAATATTGTCAACGATTCATTTCGACCTGGACCCAAAACTCGTTAAGTTGTTTGACTTTGACGTGTACGAGTATTTTTAGCTGGCTTCAAATAAGATTTATAGCTGGTCGTTTTGCATGTCTCAGATTCAGTCACTTGACCACCGGCGAGTTATTTTTATAACCTGGCATTTACTGAGTGTTATCACGATTAAGTGTGTAACTAATCGTTATGTTCTGTTGTTGCGTAATGCGTATAATAATGTGACTGCATATGTGTTGCGAGTTGATGCGACTTGGCGTTTGTCTGCATCGCACAGAGAAAGAGATCTAGCCTAACTTGTTTGATTTATACATTTCTATTAGTGATTTTTACACAAAAATAAATTGGTGATGCTATCGTTGTGGCATTATGATAGGCATACCTACTATTCGTTATTCAGATATTTTATTTGATGTGAAGAATAACCAACGTGCGCTGGGCGACACCGAATCAATATCGAAAGTTGTAGATCCAGAGCTCAACGTTTTATACACTCAAGAAGCAACATATTTTAGGTTGACGTCTGATAGGTTTCATAATGATGATAGTTTGTTTCGTTATAACGAGCTACTGGCAAGATGTTAAACTCTTAATTTCGATAGTTAATAGGCCTAGCGAAAGTCCAGCAGCGAAACGGGTCAGGTCAAAAAATCAACTGGCCGAAGCGGGCAGGACGAGCCGAAGATCTAGAGTCAGTGTGCAACAAGGATGGGTCTGATCGTTCATAACATTTATGCCGGAGACTGTAGACACGCGGCTTTCATTCCAGTTTATTTTATTTATGTTGCTTTGTACGCATTTTAAGACTCGGCTTCGTTGTCTGCCTTGTTCAAGTCTCAGTGCATAAAACTCCAGTGATACACCAACACAACAGTGCTAAACGCGTGATAAACGCGTGGATCTACAGTCTGTAGAATCTTTGAAAAATTTCTATTGACATTGTCCTAAAAAATCATATCGATGTAGTGCGCACTACAGTTTGTGTTCAAGATCACGCAGTTAACATTGTCGTCGTAGCCTGCATTTGCGACATTGCGATTAAATTCTAAGTTAATGGAAGGTTAACGTTTGGCGTTCACGCTCCACACGTCAGACGTAATTAACTCGTCACGATATCTCACGGTCAAGGAATAGGAACAAGATCTCAAAGTCAGCATGACATTGTTGCTCTTTTTTGTGCGATGCAAGCTTATTGCTCACAATGGGTGATCGCGAAAAGTTCAAATTTGCCACAACCGGTAATGGCATAGGAATAGGCCTAATGCATTTAAAAACTCACATACAGAAGACTTAAACGAATAAAAAATAAACGTCTGAGGTCACGAGGTCATCATAAAATCGATGTTACCACTCGGTGATATGTAAGCGCGGGAAGTGCTACGACCAGTCAAAACAGAACGGTGCAAGGTAAAATATAGAAATCTTTATTTTGGGCTGCCGCAAGAACTCCAGTTTTTTGTGATGAAATTTGGTGCCGCTGGGTGGAGTTCCCCTCAAAAGAGGAGTCAAAGAAAGGTACTCCTCTAAAAAGACGTTAATTTGCCGCTACTGGCTCGTTTAGTATAAAAACGGTTGCAGATAGCAATACAGACATGTAGCTATCTGTACAAACACTCGTCACGGGCTTTTTAATTTTATCAACATCGATAACCTTGAACCTCCAAAAGAAAAGTTTTGTAGAATTCTTTTTTGCAATTTTTGGTTGCAGCACACATTACCAGAGTGAATTGCGACAAAATAACTAGAGACAGGCCAATAAAACATGCATATAAAAATTTTAGCATACGCAATATTAGTGGTCTATTTCCACCCCCTAGGTTCAAAGAGGCCTGCGCAAAGAGGGGTAGCTTACCTCTTTAAAAGTGCTTATTTTACCGATATTAGCTCGTCTAACGTGAAAACAGTTGCAGATAGGCATAGACATACTGCTTATCATAACAAGCACTAGTGACGAGCTTTTTAGCGGTATTAACATCGATAACCTCAAATGACCTTAAACCCCTAAAATAGTGCGTTTTAGTGGGTTATTTGCGATTTTCGGCTGCGGTGCATATTTCAAGGGTAAATTGCGACAAAATGGCTGGAGACAGACCACGACAAAACAGGAACTACTAAAGCTGCCGCGCGTCTCATAAGCTTTGCTCAAATTACTTGTTGTGTAAGTGGTGATTTGCAGCCTTTAGTAGGCCTATCCCAATAAACTGTTGTCAAAGTATTTTAGCCTGCAGATGGGCCGATTATACACCATTCACCAGGTGGCAAGACGGTTTCACTAGAAAACGAAGCTGGATCGCCGCCTCCTTCATTACGTAATATTGGTAGCCATACTGACAAAATTGCTGTCAGTTTTTTTACGCGCGACAGCTATGCAAAGCGCGTTTTAGCTATCGTAGAGGCGTCCGTCCGTCCGTCAGTCACACCTTGACAGTGTATCAAAACGGTGCAAGCTGAGATCACGAAATTCTCACTGTGGCTGCGACGAATTAGGCTCTAGTTTTTAAGGACACAATTTCGTGCAGCTGGATGAAAAGATTCCCGTCGAACGAGGGCGTCAAAAAAAGATACTTTCTTTTTAAAAAAAGCTCGTTTTTTACCGCTATTGACTCGTCTAACGTGAAAACAGTTGCAAATATGAAAAGACTTGCTGCTTATCAACGGACCTTATCATCGCTTACGAGTTCTCTGCATGTACCATAATCGATGACCTTAAACGACCTTGAACCCCAAAATAAAGAAGTTAGTATTTTTTAATTATTACGTATTAGGAATGGATTGCGCCGAAATGGCTGGAGACAAAACAACGTGCGTATAAAATTTTCAGCATTAAACGTAAATTTTGACACTTTAATTTTTGACACTCTAAGTTCAAAGAGTCTTCTATAAGGGGGCGTCAAATTTCAAAATGCGCGATTTCTGCTATTGTAAAATAATTTAGCGTAAAACGGTTACAGTCACGTCAAAAGTCAAACTTGCTGCTTACTGCAACAACCACTGCTGAGTGCTGACGAGCTTACCGCGGGTAAGTAGGAACATTGATGACTTTAAACGACTATGAAATCTAAAACGAAGGTTTAAAAAATTTTGCGACTTTAAGCTGCGGTCCATATTTTAACAGTGAATTACGTTAAAATTACTGGAAGTAGAAGGACAATAATTGCATACAAAATTTGAGAATAAAACGTATTTGTTAGGCCTAGCCGTCTGAGTTTTGACTTCTTAGGTTTAAGGAGTCCTCCGTGCGGAATTCTCAAACTAGGGTTTTTTTTCAGAATGCATTGTTATTTTATTGCACGTTATGTGTTGATTGACCAGGTGGCAACACTTATTCTGTCGCGCGTCACGTGAGCTTTGCTCAGATTACTTGTGAATGGCCTAAGTTTTTGTCCTGTTAATAATTAATTGTATTCCTTTACGTACAGTGCGTAAGCACAATTTGCAGTTTGAACGCTGAATTAACTGAGCTTTCTTGAAGGCAATAAGATATATAATTTACCGGCATGCCTACACTGAACTGTCACTGAGGGCAAACCCATTTTGAAGGCTTAGCAGTAACGTTAGCACGTTATTACTTTACCTGTTGACTAGTATGAATTGCCGGGGGTTGGTGGTTGAACCCCCCAACTGTTTTCTCACCCCCCAACACACTATCACTGGGGGTCAGCTATATACTGTATACATACGATTTACGTCACAATTTTGGTCCGGCTCCGACCGTCGAAAAGGTTAGTGCAACCCCCAGCCAATTTTATTACAATTTAAACACTGCTGTTGACTACATTTTTCGGCAGTGTAATAACTATGGCAATTTTCCGCAACAGATTCAAAAGGCTCTAACAATGTTGCAGGCCTATAGTTGCAATATTTTAAAACTTTTTGTTATTAGTAATACTAAAAATTCAACTTAATACCTATCTTTAGTACTTAGCTATAAAAGTATAGGCCTAGGTATTGCGTTAAAATTTGGTGATTTCTGTTTCATCACGTTTTTCTTCACGTTTGCTCGTTGACTTATAGAAGAGCGTGGGATGCAGAAGAAATGGAAGCAACCGACGAATAATGAATAAGCCGACAGAAGACGTGGACTTTATAATAGATATGCCAATGACAGATACCATGAGCGTGAATCCAGGGCGCTTTGTGCAAAGAAGCTGAAACTACGAGTACTGTGCAGTGTGCATTATGGGTGTATAAGAACGCAAAAGCGCAAATACGAATACATCGACAAGGGCAGAACTATCTCTTTTCACCAGCTGTTTGAAAAAAAATCAGTCACGTAGACATTAGGTGGTTTACGACTAAGTATGACTGATATTTTACTAACATTCCAGTAAAACTATAATAACTGTAGCTTACCGGCACAGGTATAACCTAGCAGGAAATGGCGGGCGCTCTGTCTACAGTATGAGTAAAACAGCAACATAATAGAATGTTGGAAACTAAACAGCAGTTGTCTGTTGATGGTACGTGTTCGAAACAGTTAACTAAAATACAAAATTCAGTACGAATTACGACGCAGTAAGTTCCATACTCATACAAGACTGATCCCGAGTCTATTTGGCGCGAGTCCTAGTCCGAGTTCGAGTGCGAATCCTGAGAAATAAAGACTCGAGATTGACTCGAGTGCATTGCCGCATTCGACCACTGCATCATTGCATCACTGCATCTGGCTAATTTTGGAAACGGTCGGCTAACACGAGACCAGCATCGTGACAGAGCAGTTACGAGCGTTTACTTGATAAATGCACAACATCGCCCGTGTTACAATCGTAAACAGAAAGCCGTCCGTCCGGATGAGCGAACCGTGGACCACCGTGGACTGAACGGCTGGAGTTACGACAACGACGACGACAAGGACAGTCGTGAGTGGCGCCTGTTAGTGATGAATGCTGCATAATGCGGTGACGGCGGCGCGGGATAAACGATAACCGTTAAACATGCAAATGACGACAGCGGCGAGGTGGACAAGCGTCAGCGTCAGCAGCAGTAGCAGTGCTGAGTTGGACGTGATTGAGAGCTCAGTCACACTGTAGCCGGTGTCCCATTATAAGATCGCTCCCCCCCCGGAAAAGTCTTCTCCGGATCCACTCCGTTCTGTTGTTGCGTAATGCGAATAATAATGTGACTGCATATGTGTTGCGAGTTGATGCGGGTGATATATCACCGGGTGATATTTTAATAAACGGGAGACATATTAATTCCGTGACTAGGGCCTATCTCTTTTCGGGCGGATTTTTATAGGGGAGACATTTTAATGTGACACCGGCTGCACATAGTCGTCCCAGGCTCACCGTCGTAGTGATGAAAATCGTGGCCTAAACGACACATCGCAACCAACGCGAGCGTAAAACCGCCCACTTGCCTCGGAGTCGACGGGGTGCGCCTAACGTGAATTTGGGGCTTATTGACTGTAAAACAACAGCCAAAGTGGTTCGCGTCGCCGCATGGGGGCTGCTTATTAACATCAGAGTTGCGCTAGCTGCATGAGTAATAGGCCTACACACTGCAGTTTCTCGTTGACTTTCCGCTAACGCCACCACATATGACCTTGAGTGACCTTCAGTGACCACTGGCCATTTTGAATTAGGCCGAAACTGTTTTTTTTGCATTTACACTTTTAGATCTCGGTCGCGCGGCTTAGTAGACCATCAAAGGTAGCCGGTTGGCAAATTTTGTTTTCGTCTGCAGGAACCTCGAATTTCGCACCCATATTCAACGCTAAAAATACACAACTGACACCGTTCTACACGTAATCCTAGACGTAATTCACACGTAATTCTGTTTTTCACCCACTGTTATACTATTTGACATGTTTGACATCAGAATTACTTACCGACTGACATCAGTGCATTTATCATCGTCATTTATCATTTGACCGATGAGCCTATTGCCTGTAGGTGGCACGTTGTCTATGAACTCCCTTCACGAACGTCTATCATTTGTTCTGTCGACAACATGTTTGATCTTCTTCGATTCATATAGAACATACAGCGTCCAGCCATAGTTCTATGTTAGTGTTTGATCTACCTCGTTTGTTTTCTCATTGTTCAGAAATTGCGGCTTTTACTAATCTTTGATTATATATTTTATTTTGCAACTATGTCTTACTAGCCGTTACTACTTGTACGTGCACGACGTTTTATTCGACTTGACCCCTCTATTTCAGCACGGCTGTCACGTCACATGCAAAATTATTCTATTTAATTTTATTCCATAATCCAAATACCGACAGTGTCTTTGTCGCATCTTGCTATTAGTCCAAGTGTCATGCATGCTGAAGTTTACAGAAAGTGTATGTTTTGATGATCTGCGTCTTAATTTCAATGCTGATGACATTGGTGTTTCAAGCCGTGTTGAAATCAGTCATAGCTTTTGTCGTCTTTCTTATTTGTTTCCTGATTTTTACGCTTAGCCTCTGAGTGTCAATGTGTTTGCTTGTTTCGTCGACTTGTCTAAAGCGGAAGAACAAACAACGAAATCCCCACCTCACATCTGCTACTGTGCCTGGTCAACGCCGAACTCGTCGAGGATTTAACGGCGTTTGTTTTTTTCCTGACTGATTGCTCTGTTGACCAGCGGCATCCACGGCGGAAAGCAGCTGGACAATAAAAACTTGATCCCTGCCGTACCCTCACCTGATTTCACTGCTTGATAAGCAGGCTTGCCGTGGATATGGACATCCATGGATCCATGGATATATCCATGTGTGGATATCAGACTTCAGCCATCCTGCGGATATATGCGTGGATATTGTGCTGTCGCATTTGCTAATAAAACTGAATATTTAAGTGTTTTATCTCTATACAATATTTTTCTGTCTGTCGTTCTTACTCTTCATTTTCTCGTTTATTTATGTTATTGAGTCAAATGAATAATCAGTGACATCAGCACGTCATTATTTAGTTAGCCTAAATTAATTCATGTGCACAATACCAGCAGCAGGTCTTAATCCATGGTGCTTTAATACTGTTGTTTGGGCAACAAACGGTCTATCAATTTGTGAGATTATTTTATCGCCAAACGCTTTTTCGTTGCATTTTAAGGTTAAAAATAGCACATAAATAAAACATATAAAAACACGGTTCACCAAAAAGGTAAAACGAGAAAACGTAGGTAACTTTACGAGCTTTAATATGATTTGGTCTATAACTTTTCATTTGTTTTTATTGTCTTCCATGGAGGTTTCATATCAATATACACTATACGTAGACAAGCAAAAATTTTAATATAGTCAGTGTAATGTATAGAAATTGTGTAAAACCCACATGAGACAAGAGAGAGATGGCACACAGTATATATACTGTGTAAAAGCATCCGGTGAGCGCGTTCGGCATTGCACAGCAGTGCATTATCAATGACACCGGTGAACAGTGCTGACGTCTACTAATGGCTTAGCCTGCAGCGAGAGCGCTCAGCCTACTTCGATCACAGCTTGTAAAGAAATCTATTTGTTCTCCAACATCGTTGCATCAGGCGTGCTAATTGCATTTATGAAAAAGGTACAAAATGACAGAAATAAGTAATATATTATATAAATGAATTACACAACGGACGAAAAAAAACAGTATCGCAGTATTATCAGCAGTGATCAACCATTGTTTTTGCTGTACAATACTACTGCACAGCATTGAACTGATTGCTATGGTTTACTGTTAGTGTAGTTTTTTTATTCGTTGCCACTTATTCTAATAAAACATTTAGCCTACTTTATGCAGGAAACTGTAAATCAAGAAATTATTACTTCGGTACAAGAAGGGAGTGTGATCGACGATCACGTAGATCAAATATGATAAAGTCGTTCTGTGCGCGTGTCCTTGGAGTGGGTGCTGTAATGAAAACTGATAGCGTTCAGTGTATGCCTGCCATGTCGCCCATCACCGTAGTTGTGCGTCTGTATGTACGTGTGCGTGTTTCTGCGTCACGTGATCTGTGACGTCAGCAAGCAGCTGACGATGACATCGCGCTGGGTGGTCCTAGCGCGTCACGGTGGTCCTCCGCCGCCCAGTGGCTCCCGCCTGTCTGCCTGACTCCGTGCAGTTTACTGGCAAGCGGCGAGCCGCGGTGACATGTCGTCGACCGTAGCAGGATGGACGGCAAGCACTAGACGAACGGACGGACGGACGGACAGCAGCAGTAAGGACATGATGCAGTAGGCGGCAGCAGCTGAGCACACGTTGACGAGCGCCCGCCCGCAGCATGGTCGTAATTAACTCACGACGATCGCCGCATTCACTGCAGCCGGGCGCGCTGCGTCAACAGGTCTATCTCGTCCGCTTACCAACAGCAACAGCAGCAGCACAGACACCGGCTCATTGGCTTTAGACATACCCGGCTACTGAATTACAAGAACACCAAATACGCAGCACAACTGCATCCGCCACTGAACATGCTGACAACCTGTTATCCGCTGTGTCAGGTGATCTTGTAGGCCTACGCGCTGTGGGAGACCGTTCTCTCGTGACACACGGGACTTCGCACCAAGCAGCAGCAGTAACAACAGCAAGCAAACTGACGCTGCTATCGAACGTACATCGCACTATATGGATATCACACTCGCTGCTCGTTTTGCGCCGCTCGCTATCTATGACACTGAGCAAATGCTTTTTGGCTGATTGATTGATAGATTTGTTTGTACACGTCATCTAGTATACAGGACCTAGGTTCCATTAGCGAACGGAAACAACCTAATTTGCCGTGTCAGTCAGGGCGGCACACCGGGTGATCTGTGAGCACTGAACACCAAGGCATTTCCTCATATTTTTTTCCTCGAGAGCGACATCAACTAATCACTCACATGCTGAGATTTTGTGAACTGCTTGCTCCACTGTAAATTCATATAATATTTGTTTGGGTATAGGGAAGTTTTTTCACAGAGTGATGTGTTGTTTGCCAAATTTTACGCAATATTAAAAATCATCTGTAAGTTATGTAAATTATTTTTGGTTTGTGTAAAGGAATTGGCAGCATCAAGATCCATCAAGCTGATGTGCCTTCTTCACCCCTGAAAATTTTTCACAGCTTATAACAGCATCCGTAGCAAAAGATTCGTTATTGCAGTGTAGAAAATTTGTAGGTGCAAACAGGTGTAAATGACGACTTGATTAGGTTGAGTGTTGTTTATTTTTGCTTCGGCGTTTCGATCCGAATTTATCTCAAACCGAAACGTATAATACACACACATCTTTATTCACCGTATTCGATAAACAAGAAATAAACAAGGAATAAATAAAGAAAATAATAAAACTTAACTAGAACTTAACTAAGACTTAACTAAAATGTAATATAATGTCCATAGTCAAAACTCAATTACAATTATAATACTGTGCGAAAATACGATAGAGAAAATATTCTGAATCTTGAAGTTGAAACGGCGTTGCAAGTGCAGAAACAAGGCAGCACACGGTGGTCAGTGGGCATACAGCAGTGTCGACTCTTATTGATCGAAGCACGGACAAGCAGACTCACGTATAGGCCATGTGTAGTATAGTTGACTAAGTATCTGAGTAGCACGCAAGCGGCGAGATGGCCGTCGGTCGTCAGCAACGCAAGTGCCACAGTGGCCACCGGCTACTGTGCCAGCTCCGCACATTGGTTGCTATAGAAACTGGTTATTATCGTTTTAACGTGCAGAATTACACCTGTTAGGTGTATACAGCGGTGCGCTGTTGACTGTTCCATCTTTAGGGCTGAGCGGAGTAGCAGCGAGAAGGACACCAGCAGAGAACAACGAAAGTGACATCCGCAACAGACGACGTCGGTGAAAAGGTCAGTTTTTAAAGTTGAGTTTTCTTGTGTTTACCACGTTTGATACGCTCTAACTGTCGGAAGACTACATGCACTTATGAGCACCTTTATTCGCCAACGGCAGAGACACTTTAATGCAGTACAAAGTTTTACAATACAAAATAAGCTAACATATAAAATAACATGATGTTTAGAGAAATACAAATCGTCAGTCGATTCAATTCAGGTCTAAAATGGATGCTATATGGTCTATGTTTCGGTATGTAATTGTTGTTAAATTTAAGCAGAAAGCTGCTATAAGTTAAACAGTGTAGATTTAAATGTAAGTCAATGTTAAAAATATAATTGTATATTCGTCGGTTTCAGCGTATACGAATACGTTCAAATTTTTCTGATCGGATCAAAGTGTATTACTTCCGCTGCACTTGTATTTCGTTGGCTGCATAAAAGATTTTATGCGTTCGTAAAACGGCGGTTTGCGTGCGCACGCATCTGCGTTTATGTCACCGCATGTCGTCTGTCCGTCTGTGGCGTTGATGTATATATAGGCATAATTCGATCATATTTTAAACTGATTAAACGTACGAGTATAATGTCGTTGAAGCCCCAATGTTGATTATCTATGGTATAGTTAAAAATATTCTTAAAATTGTGCTCAAATAAATGTAGGTCTGTGTTATTTTGCACTTTGCTTTAAACTGCAGGTTTCTATAGCTAACCATAAAAATGTGAATACAAATAGATTCTCACTAACAGTGGCAAAGATGTTGCTCAAGGACTCCAGTTTTTTGTAGTGTAAGGTTTGAGCAAATAATCGTAGAGATTTTTTTAAAGTGTAAACAAAGTCGGCTATTTTGGTAATTTTTGTCTCGTTGGAAGAGATAATGCCAACTTCATTGTATATAGCGATTTGCAGTCCCTAGCCTATATAGTCGGCTTTGCAAAAATGGCGAAAAAATACAAACCTCGAATAGCCGTGAAAGGCCGTTTTACGTTACTCACATTGAGTTTTTTCGTAAAATGTTTAGGCCCCCTATACTCCAGTTTCCTGTCTGTTTTCAAGGGCAACTGTGTGCATAAAACAAATGAAAATACGCGAATACTGTCAGCGGGAAGAATATAAACGTTACTGCACACGCAGCTGTGGCACCGCGCGCTTTCTTTGCAGTAGTGCGGCTTTCTTTTAATTTATATCAGCCTAAACAGTAAAACACTCTCGATCATCTATCACTGGCACGGAACGCAGCGTGATACGGGTTGTTGAATGGTTAATGAAAAGAGACATTCAGTATTTTCAAAGCGGTTGCGAACAAAATAAGTAAAAACTTATTCAATGTCATGTCACTGTGCGCATTTTACCTGTGGTCACAAAAAATGCCAATGCGGTTAGATCTAACGACCTGATTTGTACTAGGAGCTAAAATTTTTAGTGTAAACGGCAGATAATGTAGAAAAAAATAAATTTACTTTTATTTTGGCCGTCTTTGTGTCAAAAATCTTTCAAATACATTTATTTCTCAAACGTTAAATAACAAAACAAATCCTTTCTAATTAAGGAATGTGCATATATGCAGCATTCTTTTGCTGCTTTTGCTTTCCCCCTTTTTTCTTTTTTACTACTACTATTATTATTAAGTCTGCTTTTTTATTTTTTTTCTTTTATTACACGGTTCATTAGCAGAAAGGTGGTCGCTAAATAGCAGTCGCTCGTGCAATACTCATGTACTGTGCATGGAGCCAATTGAGTGCACTCGACTGTGGCAGAGATAAAGTACAAAAACTAAGCGCTGTGGTCTATGGACATAGCATTGACGTGACGTTGACGTCGTGTGGCCAGCGGTGAATAATGAAGTCCCAAATCTCTATATCGTTTGCAGAACAGACTAAGCTTCATCAGTGATCAGTCAGTTTGATGTAGTAAAATTAATACGATGTGCAGTATGATTGAAGCGCTAAGGACAGAGTGTAGGCCTAGGCTTTTTCGACTTTCAGTTCCAGCAATGTTTTGCTTCTGCTTTTATGCAGCAGACTAAGCCGACTGTAAGTCCGTCTTCGAGCATTGGTTGAAATCGTATATCATATCGTAATGTCTTCAGCTTTTTTTCCTTTCTGACATTTTTCCTTCGCTAGAAGTACATTATTAATGTACAACACTGTGTGGGACGAAGAGCCATTTCTGACCACGTCCAAACGTAATAAATTGCAATGTCTTACGTGCTTGCGAGGCTGGTATTGCGCCGCTGTGTCGACAGTATCAAACACCGTAAGCACAGGAGCGCAATGAATTCAATCGTCTTCGTCATCACTTAATTCGCCAAAACATGTAAACTACAAAATAACAATAAGTCAGTGGGCCTAATGCTGCAAGAACAACTAGACAAAAACTGAGCTTACAGGCTTACAGCTGTTTTAGTATGAAACCCAAAATTAATCGGTTGACATTCGAAAAAATAGGCCAAACCAGTTTTTAAAGGTTGCAGACTTTATTTCGAATGCTTCACAGAGTTTCTATTATTTACTAGATGTTTTCGTGGCCAGCGGTGGCTGCCTTCGATTATGTTCGGTTGATCAGCGATTTACATGCAAACGAGTTGTCGCGGGTATTTTGACGACACCGCCGCGTGACCGCCTTTCTTGCATGAAAAGTTAACAGATATAAGGCGCTCAGCAGACTGAGAGCTGGCTGGGGGCAGGTGATAATGGTTGTAACGAGGAGGCAGGACATTGTGGCTTCGTTTGTCGTCGCAAGGAATTAGTGCTAGTCATGCGTCGACGTGTGTCGTAGGCCTATGTCCTTGTGTTCGTGCGACGTTATCGATTGCCGTGGCCAGTCCATTAACCCTTCAAACTCAGCTACCGTATCATAGTTCTTGTTTGTTAATAGAAAGTAATCTGTTGCAATTGTGTTTTGGTTCTTAGGAGTCCACTACAAAAATTTGAATTAACATATATCGTAAAAGGCAAAATGCAGCTTAGTGGCTGTGGTTTTTGGCAGTACGGTTCATCGTACGAATATTCGATCGGCTTCCTTGGAGAAAAGACGCTTCAGTGGAATGGTCGGAAAGAAGAATTTCTAGTGTTCTCTGTCTTTCTGTTTTTTGAACCTTTAACGTTTTAGCTGAAATTATTATACGGCAACACGCTGTCTTTCGTTAGCTTTTCATAACCTAGAAATGCGCGACTACAAATGAACCTGAATGACCATTTAGTTCTACGCTAAATTTTGTTTCCGACCGAAGTGTTTATAACATTTTAAAATTGACTTGGGTTTCGATAATAACGTTAGTGATTAGTAGGCCCTAATCAGCCTACATGTTAATGTTTAACTAATGCGTTGTTTTCTCGGAGGTAGCTGATGGTCTTCCCGTGTGTGTTTTTGCTATAGGCCTACGTTTGGTCTGTCTGTCCAAACTATGCATTAGGCCTATCGTACCGTAGCTGCAGCTTCTACTATTACTACCACAGTCTAGCTTTAAGACGAAGCAGGTTATTACAGGATCGATGAGTGGCTACTCAGGCGGTTCGGGTCATAACCATAGGTCTATCTTATTTTTATGTATCAGTACTGACTCGTTGCCAGAAGGCGAGTCGCGTCCAGTAGATTATAAAACCGGCTTAATGTGTCATATATTATTAGCCGTCAAAAATGATTATCCGCAGAGTAATCGTAATTGCGGGGTTTAACTTAAAAGCTAAAACGAAACTAAAACTCACATGTGATCTTATTTTAGACTGACGTATAGGTTTATACACCACTAAAACTGTGTAAAACCAAACCGTATGCCAGTTTTAATATTCTGTTTTCGTTGTAGTAACATGTAAGCACCCCATAAAGTAGCTGTGCGTGCTTGCGCAAAGTGTTTTGTATACTGTGCTCTGCGCTGTGTTTGTTTGTCTCTGTGTGTTTGTGGTCCGCTATTGTCCACGCTCGTCACGTATCATAATGTACAGTACACGGCGGTCGGTCTGTGGCAGTGGCGATTCTAGTCCAAAAAACTGGGTGAGGGCGCTGTGCACCCAAACTCTGCAAGGGCGTCGCCAATAATTCTAACAGGTGTTTCAGCATTTTGTGGAATTGGGGCATATGATCAGGTAAGAGCGCAATTGAGCTGTTGGTGGCTTGTGATTTTTGTTACTTAAAGCCCAATATGTCTATCTCACTTCGTGCCTACTAGAACTAAGGTGAATAGTAAAATTATTCACTATCACAAAACTAATTCTGTTGCGAGCTAAGCTGGGCATCGGTGCTTAGGCCCCAATCGAAATCCGGAAGTGCACAGCGCCCCCTGCTCCAGGTATTAGAAGCGTCAATATTATTTTGTATACGTGGCTGTTAGCAGGACAGAGTGCCGACGTTCAGTGCGCTTCCACTGCGCGTGCTGAAGGGCGCCACAATAGCTGTTTGGCGCCGAACTTCCGGCACAAGTCGACAGGGGGCAGCACTGCAGCAGCAGCAGCAGCAGCAGTCAGCGGCATCATGACGGCTCGTCACGGCAAGGGAAAGTTTCAGGATCTGCTCAAGTTCTTTCGCATCGATCGACCGCAACTCTATGGCAATCATCGCATCCGACAGCAGGACTACAAAAGGTTCGCGCTGCGACAGACGCATTTTCCCTCTTTATATATAAGTGGCTGCAACAGAATATCGAGTTTTTACTAGGCTATGAGGATTCCGAGGTACTAGGCCTATTGGGAAATGAAAACTGCTGCAAGATGAGAAGAACTGAAAATCAAAGTCGAAGGTCAAGAGCGGGGTGTACGACTAGAGGGAGTTTCTGCTGTTTCCAGCAGTGTATTCGCGGTGGTTTTTTTCTTATAACACTACATATCGCGTATTTCGTTTCAGTGGACTTTCGGGAACTGCATATATTACAGGAAGTTTAATTACTGAAGTGGTATGATGATATTAGGAGTAAAAATTTGGAACGATTTTTTTTCATTACGGTTGTTCTAAACCTTCACGATCATGCGTGGTCAAAGCTCAAAAACATATCGAAAATCTGACACCTGTTGAAACAAGTAATTTGAGCAAAGCTCTCGTGACGCGCGATAGCAGCGGTCCTGCCACTTTGGCAATCAGGGTAGGCCTACAGCAATAAGATATTTATGCATCTTGAAATAGTACTTAAATTTGAGGCCTTCGTACGGAAGACTCGTTGAATTTAAGAGATCAAAACTTAGATTCTTAAAAATGTATGTTCTATGCTAAAATGCGATACGCAGGTTGTCCAGGTCCATCTCCAGCCATTTCGGCGCAATTCGCTCTTAAAATGTGTGTCGCAGCCAGAAATCGCAAAAAATTCACTAAAACCCCTATTTTGAGGGTTCAAGGTCATTCAAGGTCATCGACGTTAACACTAATAAAAAGCCTGTCACTATTGCTTGTTATGATAAGCAGCATGTCAGTGCCTCTCTGCAACCGTTTTCACGCTACACGAGATAATTGCGATTAAATGACCACCTTTTAGGGGGGTAGCTGTCTTTGACGCTCGCCTGCGCCGGCCTCCTTGAATTTTTGAATTAAGGTCGGGACTTGGACTGCTAAGATCTACGTTTAATGCTGAAAATTTCATACGCAGGTTGTCTTGGTTTATCTCCAGCCATTTCGTCGCAATTTAATGTTGAAATGTGCGCTGCATCCAAATATTGCGAAAAATTCATTAAAACCCCCTTTTTGGGAGGTTCAGGGTCGTTCGTCTAAAAATACGAATATTTCGCAAGTCCAAGTTGTATGCCGTAGTAAGGTAAAAAAAGGTAAAGGGTACCATACCCCACAAGGGGCATAGGCGGGGTGCTTATCTCTTTCTGTGGCCGTTAAGCCAGTAAGTGGATAGACCACTGGGTCCATGACGCATGGCCAGTGTGACGCCAGACCTACAGATATCTTCCCAGTCGCAGAGCGTCACCGCCCGGTACCAAGTTATACTGCTTGTATGCCGTAGTAGCTACAGGAAGACGTTGTATCATGCATTATAAATATGTGACTGAGGTCAGAGTGTGCTGTTGCATTTTTAGTAGTTTGATCAGCCCGCTCATACGTTACAGCCAACGTGTCGTGCATGCTGTGTGACGTTCAGCATTAATTCTTTCATCTCGATTAGACGTCACAAGATATAGACGAATGTTTGTACCAATTTTGAACTTTTCGCGACTGCTTGTACTTTAGTTACAAACTCATAAGAGACAAAAAAGAGACAAATGGACGAACGTGTTGATGGGCTGCAACGCTCATTTCTGTTTCGGAGCCGGGCGTAATAATTAAGCAATTATGTGTCGATTTATGGTGAACCGGTCGTCGCCATGTTGTCGCCGCGTTGGGTCCTGTTGTTCGTTGTGCGCTGCGGAAGCTAATGACGGTGATTGTAGTGAGTTACAGCGGTCCAGGCGACGAACAACCAATGACTGCCACGACTAACGCGCTTCTTATCGTCGACTAACAGACATCTAGAACCAGCCGCTTAGTTGCGTGTTAAGAGTTCACGTCTGACTTTTTGACCTCTCACGGTGTATGCGGATGAAAAGCCACGCGAACAAAAAGAAGTAGCCAGCTAACTTTTCTCTACTCGGTGAAACGTGTCGTAATGAAAAGGTTCAAGGTCACACGCGAATAAGTTTCACCGTCGTCTCTGCTTCGCACTGCCCCTCCTTGGCGTTTTGCTCTCGTAAAGTCTCATAACTCGCTATCACGTTCATTGATTCTTCAGAGCAGTAAGCTGACTATTCTGGCTGCCGGGATGCTCTTCAGAACTAAACTCTTTCCGCAGCTGGCTTCGACTTTGGCACAATAACAGTGCCGAAAAAAATAAAATTCGCTGCAATTATAATCATACTTTACTGATATATTTAAGCAATTAATGCTGCGCTTTATTTATTTAACGTGACAGTCTACAGCGTAGACCTCAGTTGATTCACGTTACGAAATGTGACTGATACGAAGGCATCATGCGGTAAATGGCGGGCTTTTCGCCGTCATTGGGCGCTCTGTAAATTTACTTCAGCTTACTGATGATGATGCGATGCTACGTGTAGCAGCAGATCGTGCTCGCGGCTCGGAGAGTGTCAGATCGCGTCCCTCGAGTCAACAGGCGCCGCTGCTCAGGACGGAAATCTCGCTATCGATGAGGTTGATCATGCGGCCGGTCGGCGCACGGTGGATGATGACGATGACGAGGATGACGCCGAGGTGATGTCAACTACGTCGGGAGGACCGCGGCACCGCCGGCCACCACGTCGAGTACCCGAGAAGGTCATCTTCAACATCAGCGGTCTGCGCTACGAGACCCGCCGACGCACCCTCTCACGCTTCCCCAATACTCTGCTCGGAGATCGCGCTCGACTCGACCGGTTCTACGACCCGACGCGAGACGAATACTTCTTCGATCGTAACCGACCGAGCTTCGACGCCATCCTTCACTACTATCAGAGCTCAGGGCGACTGCGACGGCCGCTAACTGTGCCACTGGACGTCTTCACCGATGAAATACGCTTCTACCAGCTCGGCGAGGATGTCATCGAAAAGTACCTGGTCGACGAGGGTTTCATCAAGGAACAGGTGAAGAGTTCAGTCGTAATTCATTTCCTTTCGTTCATTACCTTTGTCAAAGCACACAAAGAGGTTATGTTTTGGGGTCGGTCTATCAGCTGAATTACCCAAACATTGTAAACGGATATTGGTAAAATTTTGTCGAAGGTTAAACCGCTGAACGTGGTCTAGGAAAGCGTGGACATAATATATTATATTTTTATATCCACGCATGGAGCGTTCATTCATTGCAGACGTTTTTCTTGCAGTTCGTGATGGTTAGTAAGTAACGTGTTGTCAGAAGCGGTTGTTTGTGCTATAAGCTTGAATTCCACTACTTCGACTTGTAGTGAGTTTGCTGGACAGCAAGTCGTACCACCAGCCGCACAACGTCTTGACATGCCAAGATGTTGTGGCTCTTGATTTTTTGTGTGTATACTTTCTGTAGATGTTGGATAAATTGTAGACTTGTCGATTAACGTGAATTTGCTCTACAACTTATACAGCATGTTGTACACAACGTATTGTACAACTACATCAAATCCACAACAAGTCGAAATAAGCGGAGTTTGGCAGAGAATTAAGGACGTTGTGCTTGTAGACGAAGCCGTTGCCTACAAACCGTCACAAGAGGGCGCTGTGGTTGCTGATGGAGTACCCTGAGAGCTCGGTGGCAGCGCGCTTTGTCGCTCTCTGGTCGGTCGTCATCATTCTACTGTCAGTCGTCGTCTTCTGCGTCGAAACCATCCCCGGCCTCGGCAAACTACGACGATACACAGTATGTATATTGCAGTATGTAGCCTATAATTGTATACAGTCTAAGCCTAGTCTGTACAGAATCGATTAATTCGTTACCGGTATACTATTCCACGTCAAAACTGTTGCCTTGTTTGTCAACTTTTGCTCCGCAGCTGGAGAGGGTAATTGAACACGTGAGCAGGTGGTCCAGGAGAATGTCAAGAAGAAAGACGTAGGCCTGAAATATGCATGGCAAATAAAATAAGCTCGACATTAATACATGTTCCGGAATGCAGAATGATGAAACTAACTGTTCGGATGACGAATGAGCCTTCTTGCAGCCAATTTGATTTCACATTAAGCTTTATACGTGGAACGACGTCTTTCGGCGTGTTTACTGTGCAATTTATTTTGAGGCGTGATTTTGCTTCCATACAATACCTGTTAACTTCGTCGTAGCTCGTGCATGCAGGTAAAATGTGGAAACAATTGCCCCGAAATTTTAGCCTGTCGGTAATTTTTTTTGGTCCAAAAAAACTTTTTTTTCAAAAATACAAACTTTGAAATTGAAAATTTCTCATTTTGGGGAGTTAAGAGGCAAAATAGAAATTTTAAGCACCCATGATTTCCTTTGTCAGAAAATTTCAACATTTTGTTCTGTACTTTCTTAACCCACGATGATAGAGTTAATACATAAGTACGTTTTACTAGTAGCGTATTCTATTGTTAGTGACTTAACGTGAATTGTATTGTCGCAACCCAGCTTTTTGGCTACAACACTCTAATAAATTAAACGTTCATTTTGTTTGAGCTTGCATGTGCGAATGAAGTGTTGTGGCGTGGCGTGTTAGCAGTATGGAGGGGGACTGAACAGCTCGACGAGCTCAAACGACGCAAATCATCTGCTGCTCATTGCCGATGCAGACGACAACAGCAACGCTACAGTCGACGAAAACCAGCCGCAGACGAGAAGATCCACCGACGCCAGTAGCGTCACAACTACCGACCCATTCTTCGTTATTGAGACTTGCTGTATCATCTACAAATCACCGCGCATTACTTTTACAGGCTAGACGCTTTTCCCGACGTCCTACCAACAGTAAGCTTACTTGAAGGCGTAGTTAAGCTTGCTGTATTGTCGGAAGTGGCGTATGTTATCACAGAGTACAGAAGCTCTTACTGATGTACTGCCAGCAGTTGAAGTAACGAAAAAGGCATAGAGACTTGTTGTATTATCTGGTTCTCGGCGGAGTTGTCGGTGCGTTTCGCGTCGTGCCCGGACAGAGCGGCGTTCTTCCGCAACGCAATGAACGTGATCGACCTGGTCGCCATTATGCCGTACTTCGTCGCGCTCGGCGCCCAGATGGTCGACGACGACCGGGGATCATCTGACTCCCCGGCGGCGGCGACGGCGGCGGGAACTGCTGGGAGCGGCACTCAGGCCGAGTCGCTGGCAGTGCTGCGCGTCGTCCGACTGGTGCGAGTCTTTCGCATCTTCAAGCTGTCCCGTCACTCCAAGGGCCTGCAGATCCTCGGACAGACGATCCGCGCCAGTATGCGCGAACTCGGTTTGCTCATATTCTTCCTGTTCATCTGCGTTGTGCTCTTCTCCAGCGCGGTGTTCTTTGCCGAGGCAGACGTAACCGACACCTACTTCCGCAGTATACCCGACGCCTTCTGGTGGGCCGTGGTGACGATGACGACCGTCGGTTACGGCGACATGCGGCCGATCAGTCCCCTCGGTAAGTTGGTCGGCTCGCTGTGTGCAATCGCCGGCGTGCTGACGATCGCGCTCCCGGTTCCGGTGATCGTATCCAACTTCAACTATTTTTACCACCGCGAGACGGCGGATCCTGACGCTGGCGCTGCCGCTGAGAACAACGTTAGCACTGCCGCGGGCGACGAAGACGCACAGAGAGCGGCGTATAACTAACAGACGGACAGCATAGCAGTAGTAGTTATAGTAGTAGTAGCAGTAGTAATTGTTGTTGTTGTTGTTGATGATATGGTGTAGTAGTAGACCGATTGAGCTCGGTTTGCTAATCTTCTGTCAGAGCAGAGAGTGGCGTTCAACTATGAGAGCGTCGGTGCGGCTTGTGTGGTAGATGCAATGGACATTGAAGCGTGCTTCTCGGCCGATGACCGCGTCATTTACCCGGTCGGCGGTGTCGACGTCGGAGTTCTGGCAGCGCCGCCTACCACCACCACCACTGCTGCTGCTGCCGCTGACGACTTGGACGTGGAACCCGTGAATACGATGGACGACAAAAGACGACATCAAACGTCGGCGGCGATGAACGATCCGGCCAGACAGAAACTGCTGACGATCTGCGGCGACGCGAACACCGACTTGCCACACCCCATTGTCTAGACTAGACTACTCAGTCTTCGCATTGTGCGTTCGTGCGTTAATGCGCTGTCCACGCGTGCAATGCAACTGAAACAAAACTGAAACATACGAGGGCCATTCAGTAAGATGTAGGCCGATACAGTTAGGCAAAAGATATTCAGGTCGTATTTTGTCACTTTTCAACAATTTACTTTGCAACAGAAACGCATTTGGTCCAGCGTTTCTCTAAAGCTCCGGTTTCAATATAGAAAACATTTTGACCTTGGTCTTCCGGCCAGCAATTTGCCATGCAGATTGCGAGGGGCATTCAGCAAGTTTGTAGTCTGATATAAATAAACAGTGTAAATGTCCATAACACTGTGCTACTGGTTCGTACCGTTTAGCACTGCGATATTGCACAACTTATTATTGTACTATAATTAGGCCTACAGATCATGAAAGTAGACACATTTGCTGACAACGAGAACATAGTCTGCAGGTAATTTGCTGGCTGGAAGATTAACGTCAAAAGTTATTCTACAACAAAATCAGAACATTGGGGAGACACTAGACAAAATGCATTTTAATTTCAGAAAAGTATGTTAAAAAGTAGCAAAATATGATGTTTATCTTTCTTGTAGGCCTATAACTATGTCGGTCTACAAACTTTTAGCACTTTTTCCTGTTGTCCATATCTTCGCCAGTTGTTGACTGCTTTTCAAAATTCTTTCACTGGCACAGTCTGCGGACAATTTGCAATATCATGGTTATTATACATCCCACCACACCATAAATGCGTTTCCACACTATCTTGTAAAATATAGATAAAATATGAATGTACAGTATAACAATAACTAGAAATACCTTCTGTGGAACCAGGTATCTGTCCTATTGTCACGCTATATAGTTAGCAGCTGCGTTTCAGCGTTTGACGCTCTTGTCAGCCTGCAGCAAATTTGTCTTAAAAACGGTTGGTTGCCATGACAAGAGGGGTCTTCAGGGGAGACATTTACATGACACCATTGCATAGCCCGGCCCGAAAATAGAAGGTAGGTGAAAGCAACGTGCAATTATCTTTTGCGTGCGGGAGCCAAGTTATAGTCAATTTTGTCCCAAAATTCGTTGCCATAGCAACGGGGGTCGGCAAGGGAGAAATTTGAATGACACCATCGGCATCGGGACATTTGGCCCTCATCCAGTTTTGTGCGCTACGCGCTGTATAGGCCTATGTGCTTACGCGTCGTCCTGCTAGAAGATAAACCCGGTGGGCAGCCGGCGATTGCTTTAAAAGAAAGATAATTTAGTGATAATTTATAAACAAAATAAATTACTGTTTATCAAAACGTCACTGTTACGTCATCGGCAGTAACGCAATAACCATTTTTTGAAAATTAAATAGCATTTTAGCTGCAACATTTTCAATGCTGAAAAATCGGTAGGCAGACATGTTAAAAAATCTATAACTTCGTCGTTTTTTTCAACAGAGTTTATTTTGCTTGGCAGTTAGATGTAGAATGTTATAGTAAATGAATTTATAAAATTTTAGATTAAAATTCCGTACGATTGCTGAGAAAACAGCGAAAATCTTTACGGGGCTACTTTTTTGGCCACACCCTGTAGGCCTACTGATATAAAAAAGCTAGGAATAGGCCTAAGAGCATGCAGTTAGCAAACAAGAAACTCAACTGTCGCTAGAGTGGGCCGAGCGTACCACCTATATCGAATAGCCGGCGTCCAACTCCGACAGAAAGCGGTCTTCCACAGTCAAAATGTCAAATGTCAAATGAAAATTTATATAGCGCATTATCGTCAAAACCTCTAATGTGCTGTACACACTACTACTGTGAAAACAAAAAACGTCTTTAGCGACTGTCTGAAAAAGTGTGTAGAACGTTCTGGATCACGTAGGTCATCAGGCAGTGAGTTCCAGACAGTTGGTCCGGCAACAGAAAACGCCCGACGGCCGTAAGTGCTGAGCCGATGACGTGGCACGGAAAGTTGGTGACTGCTGGCCGAACGCAGACGCTGTCGAAAAACGACGTCAGAGACTGGAGAGCAGAATGGTCCATCAGGTACCGAGGTGCTTGGTTGTGCTGGCATCGGTACATCAGCATACCCAGCTTGTAGGCCTACTTCACTCGGTCTAAAACAGTGACTGCGGTCCATACACTCTATGATGACGCTGCTATATCGAACTCTATAATTAACGCTAGGAATCGATACGGTAATTCGGCGTACACAAGTGATAACTGTAGGCGGCAACTTACAGATAATAACATTGCGACTAAGCCTCTACAGATGCTTAGGCTTACAGGAACTCGTTATTACTCTATCCAACGGTGCCATCGCCGACCCCTTAAGACTTACTGTTTAGCCACAATATCGCACGATTGGCATACCATAATGCGTTATGATCCTTCAAGGTCAATGATTTTCGTTTGAAAGCCAACATGCGACTTCCTATTAGTGATCGATAGCATAGGCTTTATGTCGCACCGTTTAGCCACAATAAATCTGTGACAGACAGGCAGACAGACGACAGACAGACGGACGATAACCGTGCCAATGACGTCTGCAGCATGCTGTTGCGCGTCAATAAACCAGTGGTGGGCAGTGGCACTGGTGGCACTAGTTCGTAACTTCGTCATGTTAAATTTACTTATTTATGCGTATTTGACGAACAATATTTACTTACTATCTTGTCAACCACTGCTGTTTACAAATGGCGGTTTGTTGTTAAGTGGCAAATTAGTATCTTTTTGTGTTAAGTTCGCTTGGATGAGTGATTTGAATATTGTGTCGTCATAGTTGATGTTCATGATGTCGGAAACAGAGGTTCTCACAACAGAAGATCTTCGAAATCGGATGTTTGAAGCGTTGAAGAAACGAGGACTCATTGATGTTCTGAAAGTATGACGGCAAATAAACGATTACATGAAATTTTCAAAGTTTTTCTATTACTATATTATATTCAGTGACTATATTCATTTACTCACGAAGATATTTGAACTAGTTATGTTATTCTAGGCATCTTTGATGACAGCTAACACTGCTAACATGTTTTAAGCAGGTTAGATAAATTTTGGGATAACTTAGAAGACAAAGTATCGTCCTAGATGTGACGCTAAGCTGCATTCGAGGGTTCAGCATAGATGCTAGGCTACGAAAACCAGGATGTCAATGAAAACCAAAATAGAACGTGATGTGCGGTGATGCTTTTGAGAGGCAGGCATAGAGGCAGATATCTGCACCTGTATACTACATTGATGACTACATTTGAGCTGCAGCCATAGAGTTCATCTAAAAGTATGCTGATATATTATGTGCATTTTTTAGACAGTGTAGAGAAAAGGTTCAACTTTTTTTTACGTGGAGGTAGAAGTGTATAACAACGAAATGATAATGGGAATCGTGAGACATTTGTTAGTGCGATAAATTATGTGACATATAGAACATCTAAAATATTGTTTTTGTTAGTAGAATTGCAGTAACATTTGCATGACGGTGCTTTGAAACTTTGTAGGCACAGCTTCGGAATCGTTTGGTGGCAGAACTGAGGGATGTTGGTCTGGGTAGGACTTTTCTGCAGCATGACCAAAATAAAACTTGCGCTGGAAGTCAATTGCTGCGACGTGCCACTGACAGTCTGGTGGCTGATCACCTTCGTTGCAATAACTACAACTATGCACTAAGCATATTTCAACCTGAATCTGGACTCTCCACTGAAATGGTAAAATGACTGTTAATTCTTACATATGAAGGCATAGTGTTTAATTGTTTGTTGCATGGGATAGTTTATATGTAGACATTGTATCTACATAATATTAAACAGTTCTAAGAAGTATTGGTAGATACTGGAAATTTTATGGAAATACAGGTATAAAGTTTTAGTCCATTACACATTTTTTGGTTTTCTGAGATTTGCTAATTTTCCACTTTTTGCTGACAGTAGATATCTTTGACAGGTTATGTAAAGCTCTAGAGATGTATATTACCATCAGAGTGACTGATTGTGGCAGTTGTCAGGCATTTGTTATAGATATTAGTCTGTCATTTATCAGTTACAGCAGGTGCCAGCATTTTGTTTATAAATCATCATTAGTATTCGAGTAAGGTTGTTATGCATGTATGTAGCAATACAAGTAACGTTAATGTCTTGCAGTTTTTGTTCTTTTAGCTGCTGCCAATGGAAGATGTGCTTCAGCTGTTGCATGTTAGCCCACAGTCAAAATTATACAGCAGACTAGTAAGTTTATGCTTTTTATGTTGTCTGTCTGGTATCTTGCATCATGTCTGCCGATTGAGAATGAACCAGTAGTGTAGCTTGTTATAGTAGACTTTGAAACTGATTGAGTTGTAAACTGTATTGTCTGAAACCTTGTGACATTGATCACAGTTTAGTTTTTAGTCGAAATTAATGATTAGTTTATTGTGCATTGGACCTAAAGATTGCCATGAGAATGTTGCAGAAAATTTGTTGAACTTACTGTAATCTGTAAATGGTTCTGGTGTTAGATGACTTCTGCCAAAATAATGTGTGGGTATTGTAAATGTGTAAATGATGTGCATCTAATCTCCAGAAATGTTGTCTTTATTACAGAAAATTGCATCAATGGAACAAAACAGACATTATCTTGTCTTGCTGTGTGTATGCAGGTAGTATATTATTGTAGTCACTAATGTAGGTTTAATGATAGTTTGTTCAATATTTCGCTGTTGATTTTGTTGTCAGTACCAGTGGCTGTGATAATGATAGCATGATTGCCTGGACTGATGGTCCTCAGAATGTCATATTAATGTGTCCAGTGGGTAGTAAAACTCTGCTCTATCATGTTCCTCACTGTGTGGCATGTTGGTGGCCTGTGTGTGTGTGGGGTAGGTGAATGGCAGTGAAGCTGGAGGTTTGCTGTGGAAGCTGATTAGTGCAGTGGCTAATCTCAATGGACATGCAGTCGTGGATACTGGTACACAGACTGATGTGACCAGATATCATGCCATCGTCCCACTAGGTCAGTGATTTAATCACTTTTGTTTGTTTGCTGTTATTTTGTTTGGGTGTACACCACAATGAATTACTTTTGTGCAAAGGTGCTATGGCCTAAGTCGCTAGTGGCCATGGTATGATGAAAGACAGCCACGCTTATATCTAGTGCTTGTTTCTGTAATGGCAAGTTTCTTCAACATTTAGCCGGACATTTTTTGGATGGATTATTTGTTTCACGCTTCCCGCATGGAGGCCACATGTAAAAAGTTACTTCTGTTGCATTTAAAAGGGAAGTATAACATTATTGTTTGTTTAGTGTCAGCACTCAGCAGGCAGAAAAATAAATGCTGTTTATTTCGTCAGCAAAGCAAAGCAAAGCATTGTTCGTTTGGGAATTGGTTTACATTGTGAACAAATTGCAGAAGAGCAGTTTGCTCGGGTTGATGCTCAGTATTCCAGTTCTGAGGACACGCAGTTGCTGAGACTTGGAGGAATTGAAGACAGAATTCTCTCGCTGCAGAGACAGATGGAAGAACGTTCTCGAACACAGCTGGACATGGCTGTTTGTGATTTTTTCATATTCTTTGGTTATTAATTATTAGTCAGTTATATTTATTAATTGACATCATGACAACAGATTAAAAAGTGCAGAATGATTCTTGAAAAGATAGTAAGATACCAAGCCGACTAAGTTTGCATTAAAAAGTGCCCAGCTTTGAAAAATAGACTGATACAGATTAATGCATTATGCTGTACAGATTAATAGATACATGTTTTATCAACCATTTAAATTGTCTTTACGCTGTGTGATATACTTGTCACTGTATTTGTAGACAAGTAATAATTAATGCATAGTATTTTTTGTGACCTTAAATATTTGTTTAATGACACTACTCTACAATGTGACCATTTTGCAAGTAATTGTGGTTCCTTGGCGCATTTCAATAATACAGGTGGTGTTGGTGTTGTTATAGTTTTTAATGGAAGCTATCCTAGAGCTACGGAGCATTACCTGCTGTATGGGATCTCGTAGTGTTACCTGCCACCCAACACAGGTGAACACGCCCCGCCTTAACCCCAGTCAGATAGGCTGGTACTCGATTTACCTACTCCGGAGGGATGGAAGGCTGAGTTGACCTAGGCGGCTGGTTACATACCGAGATGATTTACCTGCCCGCAGGCAGTCACTTTTCCTAGTACTAACCTGGCCAGGCGTAGAGTAACTTCGTTGATCGAATCAAACACATTACCAGTAAGCCACACCACCAACAGTTCACAATTTACATCATATGGTTTTTGTGTAAGAGCTGAGTTTTTATAAGATGTGAGTGCGGTAAGGGATATTGCCAGTATCCTGTTAAGTTGTGAAAGTCCTTATGTGTATTATCATAATGTGATGAATTTGACTTGACTTTCTGACACTGTGATTACGTACAGTGTGTGGAAATTCGACTATGAAAGATTGAAGGTACTTTTGTGTGCATGCAATGTGGCAGATGGCCAGGTTCAAAGAGACCGAGCTGGCTCAGTTGAGAGCAGTGGAACGTGACCAGTGTAGAAAGGACGTTGACAAGGCCAGAAGAGAGGTATGCATGATTGCATTTGTTTGAAGGCAAACATAAATTCATTTTTTATGTAATCAGTTACTATTAGCATTGCTTTGGTCTGATATGACCTTTTGTGTGCATGTGTGGTGATGTGCAATGAAGAAACTAGCTACTCATTCCGTTGTTTCTTAACTGGCCAACTTTTTCAGTGTTATTGCAGCGAGAATGGTTGGAAAATTCTGCAGCAGACAGGCAGCCAGTATTTCCTTCACCCAATCAGCAGCAGAAATTGCAGAAGGAGTAGTGGTAGTGATGATTACAAAGTGTACGATTTTTACGTGCGAAAGCAGCTACTGTTTTCAGCGCGTCTTAGCCATCGCAATTCTATCCATCCATCTGTCTGCCCGTCCGTCTGTCTGTCACATGGGTGGATCAGGCAAAAACGGTCCAAGCTAGGATCTCCAAATCTTCACCATCGGCTGCCCGGAAGACTCTAGTTTCAGGAACCGTAAAGCTTTTCCATAAATTCGAAGGGGGTCACCCCGAACGAGGGCGCTAAATGAGAGGGGGTGGTCAAAATTTGCGATTTTCGGCCGATAACTCGCTGTATCTCAGTAACGGTGCGAGATAAGGCCTAGGTTACTATTAATCACTAATAGCAAATCGTATACTGGCTTTCGATTGGCGCCGAATGCAATGACCTTGAACGCCAAAATAGGGGGTTCTTATGGATTTTTTGGCCACTTTCGCCTGTGAAAGTTTATATCATTCACAAGGTGGCGCCACGCCGCTGACGCCACACGTGCCTATGGCCGAAGTGTACTATGGTCCCGATGGGCCGAGTCTAAATGATATGCGATTTTCGAAACTATAACAGTACTACTGAACTGGAAATGCTATAGGCTTTCGCGCGTCTCGTGAGCTTTGCTCAAATTTCTTGTATGTAATGATAATTGTTCTAGTGTGAAATTGTCTACAGATGGAAGAGACGTACAAAGCCAAGTTTGAAGCATTGATTGAGCGAGAACATCGCTCCACGGAGCAGTTGCAGAGACAGCAAGAAGTATCATTCTGCTTTTTGACTTTGTTGATATTGTCAATAATAGTTTTTGTTCTTTTCATTCATTGCTGTATTGACTTCTATCAGATTTGATTGCACTGGCTAATCTACGTGGTGTTTCATCCAAAAAGGGACCCCTTTTTGTTTTTTCTCATAATTCACTCAAATGATGATCAACTTACACAAAATTTTTACCAGTTGTAGCTGAAGAAATACTAATTCCAAATATTGCAACAAAATATGGCAGTTGATTAAATATTCTTTTCTAGTCTTGACGTAATGCTGACGTCATAATGTGTCATGGGTACAAACTGGATAGTCTCAACTGGTGTTGTCAGTTGCTACCCTGCTCTAATGGTGAAAAATCTGGTTCATTCATATCAAATTGTTGAAGTTTTGCAGTTACAGTTACAAAAACATGCAAAGCGATGGCATTTACGTGTCTGTGGGGATAGTTGGACTTTTTACTCACTCGAGCAAGACAGTGCACTAGCACACTGAGCTTGCAAAATGGATGCATTTTTGGATCGCAAGACGCCCGATTTCATGTTCCCATGTTGCTTAGTGCTGACATAATAAACATTTTTTATTAGCGAACCAGATTAAGCTCACTGTCGAAGTAGGGTAGCAACTGACAGCACCAGTTGAGACTATCCAGCTTGTACCCGTGACACATTATGACGTCAGCATTACATCAAAATTAGTGAAGAATATTTAATCAGCTGCCACATTTTGTTGCAATATTTTGAATTAGTATTTCTTCAGCTACTACTGGTACAAATTTTGTGTAAATTGATTATCATTTGAGTGAATTATGAAAAAAACAAAAGCGGTCTTTTTTATGAAACGCTGTGTATAATTGGCGGACGTGACTATTTTGATTAGCAAGTTTTGTCAATTTTTTGTCTTGTTTTATTCATAAATGTTTAAGAGATGCATTGTATTCGAAGCTGATACATGTATTTGCAGTTTTTAAAGTTTTTTATCGTGTCACAACTACTCGCAGTCTTGGAGCCACAGTTTTTATTGCTCTGTCATCCAAGTGTAACTGTAATTATTGTCTAGAATACATCAAGAGAGGGTTAGTAATGATTTGGAAAGTGTTCATGGCACTGTAATGTGCATTGTTGTGAAATATTAATATGACTTGTGATTATCATTGCCGATTAGTAACCAGTCCATTCATCTACATGAGATTGAACAGAAACTTGAAGAAAAAATTCTGAAATTTAGCTGATGAGTTTAATGTGTGAGGTTGTATGTAGTGTGCAAGGGCAAGCACAGTTGCTGGTCAGTGATATAGTAATGGTGAGTGAGTGAGTAGGGTTTAACGTCTTGCCTGACACAGTATAGGTCATTTAGGGGATGGGCTTTCCAGGCAAAATGCACAAAAACACATAGTAATGGAACAGTAAGTTTAACCTTTATAGAAACACAAAACACAAAGAACGAGCTAAAATTGTAAGAACTCCATTTTATGCGTGCACATGTACATTTAATTAACAATATTGATAGTTCTGATAATCTTCCGTGTTATCCTCCAGACAGTCATTAATATCAGAATGCTGTCTATTGGAGGACGGGGGGGGTCATAGGCGGTGATAGGAGAGCAGATGTCAGTTATGCCTGGACCCTGCACTGATGGCAGTTTAAGCTGTACCCATGATTGCTTCGTGTTGTTAGGTCGCTGAGCGAGAATTATTTACCCAGCGACAGAGCATCTTGGAAGAGATTGATGCATTGAAGCAGCGTGATCTTCGGCTACGCAGGCAACAGGAAATTGACAGCAGGTTGTGCATAGTGCCGAGAAATGATGAATTCTCAAGTTTAGTCATTGTAGTGTGATAAAAATAGTGAATGTCAACTGAATGCAGAAAAAATTGCAGCTGAGCATTTTTAGCTGACCTTATGGTACAAGTTGTCGTCTGTCTGTTTGTCCATCATCTGTAATGGATGTATTGTGGCTAAGCATTAGGTTATAGGGGAAAACTTTTTACACGAATAATTAGCCAGGTGTCTTAAAGCTATGCATCCAAAATTTCAGTGATTAAGTCAAAGGCTTTTTCGCGAGAAAAATTTGTGAAACCTGTGTCCACTGTTTGCATTGGTTATTTACGACTAAAAGACCATGACAGCTACTTGCGGTCTGCTGGTGCATTTGCATTCTGTAGCTATTTTTACCTTTGCCAAGGAGGTAACGTTTTTGCCGGTTTTTGTTTGTCTGTCTGTTTGTTTGTCTGTGTGTCAGCAAGATAACTCAAAAAGTTATGGACGGATCTTTCTGCAATTCTGTGGGTATGTCAGGCATGGCACAAACTACTAGTGATTCAATTTTGGGGGTGATCTGGAAAAAATCTTCTATTCTGTATCACTTTGAAATTTTTGTTACCATTGCGTTAAAGTGGGCATAAGGGAACCGCTGGCAAAGTGAATATGGTGACGCCACCTGGCGAATAACATTGCCTTGGTGGAGGTACCTGTGGGCTCTGACTGCTTTCTAGTTATTTTTAGTCTTTGGCTAAAATGTAAACATAAACAGTCAAAATGGTTGAAAATATATCAAAATACTTACCAAAATTTTGCACACACAGTAACGGTACTGGCTGATGTATCACGATAGTCCTTACTTCACGGATAATTTGGTTATCAACATATATCGGTAGAACAGAAATTGCTATTGTGGCTAAACGGCAATAATGCCTTACAAGATGACTGCGCATGACGTCTGTTATACTAGCATTGATTTTAGCTTTCGAGACACCATTCCATTAACATAGCATGCATGGAACTGTGTCATTTCTGAGAAATTGCTTTCACTCCGTGATTGGAAGTCGGATGCTGGGCTTCGGATGTAGGCAATACAGTCGGCTTTCCCTAGCGACAGCTGGGTTCCTTGTTGAATGTTCTGCTGATAATACTGGAAGATTTTGTTTTAGATTGTCAATATTAATCAAGTAATTGGGGGTTTATTTTATTTTATTTTTGTTGCTACCATTGTATTTTATTGAATTTAGAAGCTCAACTGTTGGTGTTGGTTGATTTTAAATTTCTTTTTGTTATCAGACATCTGTGTCAATCCAACATTGCTCAGTACTAAAGAGCTGGCAACCATTGAAAAATATTAATAGTTAGCTTGTCAAAAAATTGCTTTTTAATTGAACTTAGTGATAAGTTAGTTGTTAATTTTTGAAAAATTAACTGTTAATTTTTTTAATCATTGCCACTTCTATTTTTCTTTAATGTTTTATCGTGTGAATAATTTTAAATTCTTTTGTCAATTTTGTATATCAGTTGTCATGAATTGTGCAGAGAGAAAAGCCTGTGGGAAGAAAAGGTGAAAGCTGTGGAGGAGCGTGCAGCGCAGCGCGAGGAGACGGCACGTCGACTGGAATTGGAGTTGGAACATCGTATACGTGATGAAGTCGAAAAGTATGATGGCTTTTGATTTAGTTATCTTTTGATCTCCATGTACTTAGTGTACTGCAAACGTCATTTTGATTTTGTTATTTTTCTGCTGGTGGTTGTTTTGGTATTGCTCTTATCTGTTTTGATGTAAGAATTGCTTAATTGCACTGTTGCAGGTTCAAGTTGGAAGAGAAAACTCGATATGTTGATCGCTTAACTAATGTTGAGTTTCGAGAGGCTCGGGTAAAAGGTCTGAATTATCAGTTATCTTTCTGTGTATTTTTAGAATTTTGATGTCCATGATTACGTTTTGAAATCAGGCCACTATTTTAGTGAACTGTTTTTTTAGTACTCAGTATGTGACCACGGTGCAATATTGTTGACCTTTTTTATTACTTGGCAGTAATAGATGAAGTTGCATTAGTTTAATTGATCTTGGATGTGTGTCCACCATATCCCAGAATTTCTACGTAATGTGTTTGTGGCTGGGTTCTGCGGTGAACACTGTGTTGAATAAATTATGTCAGTATTTGAGTTTTGCGATTAAGCTTCATTGACGTTTTCTTTTTTACATAACATCTTTGCAATGATGCCATCCAATGCCAAATTATTATGGACTTTGTTAGAAATGTTGCTTATTCTGTCTGAAAAATTTAGTGTGATTTTGTTGTGCAGAGAATGAACGGCGCTTAGAAGAGCAGCTGCAGGATGTGTCAAGTGTCAGGGTTGGGCTCAAAGACAAGACCATCAAAGTCAACGAGCTAGAGGCTGGTGTAAACATTATTTTTTGTAGCAGATGATGATTTTTACGTCCGTCTGTCTGTCTGTCACACGAGTGGATCAGTCAAAAGTGGTGCAAGCTAAAATCACCAAATCTTCACCGTCAGCTGCCTGGAAGACTCTAGTTTCAGGAACTGTAAAGCTTTTCCATGAATTTGAAGGGGGTCACCCTGAACGAGGGTGCTAAGTAAGATGGGGGTAGGCAAAATTTGCAATTTTTGGCCAGTAAATTGCTGTATCTCAGTAACGGTGCGAGACAGGGCCTAGGTTACTATTAATCACTAATAGGAAGTAGTACACTGGCTCTCTATTGGCGCCAAATTCAATGACTTTGAACGTTGAAATAGGGGGTTTTGTGGATTTTTTTGGCGATTTCGGGCTGTGACACAAGTCTATATCCTTCACAAGGTGGCGCCATGGAACTATCTTTATGAGATCCAGATAGACAATTTGGTATTTGTATATTAACTTAGTGTGAACACCCCAATTTTTAGCTAAACTACTGAACCAGAACTGCTATAGGCTTTTGCGCGTCTCGTGAGCATTAGCTCAAATTTCTTGTTTTTTACCATTTTGGTGAAATTGGTTAAAAACAGGCAGAGATACAGACATTGACGATTAATCATGCAGTCAGTCATTGAAAATTTTAATGATGAATAAAATTACTGTTGAATTTTCTATTAAAGTCCCATCATTAAGAAAGCATTGTTAAGTAGATATAGGTTGTCAAGAAAAAAATGATAATCTCTTTTTCCAGAGAACTTGAACAAAGCTGAACATTCTGGTCTGCCTACCAGGGTTTTCAATAGCTGGCGTTTGGGCATAAATACGCCCAAAAATTTCATTCCGTACGCCCAAATTTTAAGAGGTGGACGTCATGACGTCCAAATTATTCTGCTTTATGTTTATTTGTTTATAATAAACTTGGAATTGACATCAGAATCTGTTTTCAAATGTTTTGCTAGTTCAAAGAATTTCTGCTGACTGTCGTGTTTCTGAATACTTCATTTCATGAAGACGTGGCACGGCAACCATATTCTGTAAACAGTTCTGATCCAGAAACCGCAATCTTTGTTTTGCATAAAGCTAGTAGAATTAAATGTTGCTTGTATTTACAAGAAAGCCCGGCTGTCGCTAAGGAAGACGCGCTATAGCCTATATAGTTCCTGTTGCACTGGGCCTACTGGTCTTCAAGGTCATCCAAAATCAAAGATTTTCATGTCATTTGAAAACCAATATGTAACTTCCTATTAGTTATTAATAGTTACCTCGGCCCTATCTCTCACTGTTTCTGGGATACGTCTATTTATAGTTCGAAGCTTTCTATCAAAAATTGCGGCCAAACCGCTGCAAATGGAGACACGGTTACTATTAATGGCTTATAGGAAGTCGCCAGCGCCCTATCCGATGATACCATCGCCGACCTTCTACGACTTACTATTTAGCTACAATACCGCATGGTTGGCATACTATAGTGCATTATGACCTTTCAAGGTCATCCAAGGCCAAT
>Ga0209367_1000373_pt1 | contig 42317 bp, 18 predicted proteins | sample WorMetLIZISLAND2_FD_187412 | JGI IMG/M metagenome (GOLD analysis project Ga0209367, IMG submission 187412) | Marine gutless worms symbiont microbial communities from Max Planck institute for Marine Microbiology, Germany - Olavius geniculatus... ... | reverse complement strand
AACACTGGGGAGTAAGGGGGAAAGACGCTTGATCGGTGAAGTTGGGTCTGGGAGAAGAAAAACTGACGGTTTTGGACTTTTAGCCGTTGTCGCGGAAATCTACAGCACTGGCAGAGTTATAGAGCCATTTTCCGTCTAACCGTCCGTTAATGAAGTCTCCAAGAATCAGAGCATGTGAAAGTCGATCGTTTTGCTGCTTGATTAAACCCCGATTCCATTACGCCGAATTTGTGACAAAGTATGCGGACTTTGTCGCGCATTCACCTGCGGCTCATCACGGACTAAAGTGCATTAGAGCAAACGCAAACAGATTTGTTAACATGTCGAAATGGTTTAAATGCCCAAAACTTCTTCGTGACGTCCCCGTTTCTTAGTCCGCGTCTGCGGAGAAGTTTTGGTGAAAGTCGGCGCAACGAAATTCGGGTTTTACTCCGTCAAAGGTTACCGGATGCATTTGTAACGAATCCCAAGCCAGAACCGAAGCCGAAATTTAGCCAATGTTCATATGCCGATGCACTTTAATGTCGACGATTTCAATTCACGCTTCAGTTCACATCAATTGGCCTACATCTTATTTGTGCATCATTTTCGGTAATTTTCCGGCACTGACTACGGGATCGAGCGATTATGAGCGATTGAACTTATTTTGTAGCGCGCAAACCGGCAAACGTGTTGGTCGCTTATTTTCTTGCGAGCATACTGCAAAATATCAAAAAGCCTTGCTCTGGTGCAATGATGAGGCACTTCGTCGTTGCTCTAGCGCACTGTCCTACTTAGAACGAAGGAATCTGTATGTAGATAGATAGATCTTTAATAATGAGTCGGCCCGCGTGCCCTAGAGTCAATTAGGCTGCTGGCCCAGGTCTAGCCGGCCTGCCTATGTGGTTTATGCGGCATGGCTATACTATATAGCATACAGCTAATAAATAAATTCATTCATTTATTCATTCCTATGCGATGTAGGCTATGCTGTGGTAGGCATATAGGGCGCTGGTTATAGCACGCCCCATCATCACTCATGCATTATGATATATGACCGTGACTGTCTGCCCCAGAAATTCGACCACCGAATGTAAGTGACTTGCATAAACTCACTCGCCATATCACGAGCTGGTGAACTTATGATGCACTGTGATCACATAAGTTGGACACGTGAAATTTTGTTATATTTTCAGTGAAAAATATCTGCACGCGATTGGTCCAAATCGCGTCACGTGACGTTAATAAATACGCACTGTTGCCCGCGCACTGTTGCCTCAACCCCAGTTACTATTCGTATAACGTTACACGATGAATTAGTTCAGTGTCACAGCTCTTCATGTACAAAATCTTAGCGACAAGGGTTTGGGTTCACCAGTTTGCGACCCTGTGCATATCCCTCGTCCCTAGAAATAAGAAAATATCATAAAATAATCCAACTAATGCGAGCCAGTTACATATAAAGATGACAGGTCAGAAACGAGGACAGTAGGCTTATGCTAAAACACAGGCTAGATATCACGTGATGAGAATCTGATCAGGCTATAGAGCAGTTAGGCCTATTGCTCTATAACGTGACAGCGTGCACGCATTGCTGTAACATCGGCGACCGATTTGGAACAACTATTCACGAAGACATTCTTATTCCATGACCTACTCTCTCTCACCGCAGTGATTGCATGGAGCGTTACAACCGCCCAAAAGCAATCTCAGGCGTGGCGATTGAAACGCGTCACGAGTCTGTTTATAACACGCACGTTACATCCCATGCAAAACACGCCGTCGATCAGAGTCATGAAATTAGCACTTTTTTATCACTGTCCACAGCTTGTCGCGTTTATGCCTCGTTACGATCACACAACACACTTTAGACGCATTAGGCTACAGGCTTCTGTGTTTTCACTTTTTCACCTGGATATAAAATAAACTGAATTTTCATGCTACACCACACTGATTTCGACCCCTCGCCGACAGAGTGATGTAGGCCTAGACCTCAGGCTCGTCGAGAGGGTGGGGTAGGGGGTTAGCTACCCCGGGCCCCGCGACGTTTGGGGCCCCGCCGCCGGCCAGAAATATAAATAAAGTATGCCCGAATGTACCATTTTGAAAAGAAAAATTCCAAAATTTTCTTTCCAGAGAGGCCGCGTGAAAATGTTTGCGCCTTTTTGCGGGCCCCGCGAGAATGTTTCCCTGGTCCCCGCTGTGGCTCTCGACGGGCCTGCTTACGTACTCGAAGTTGCAGTGCACACTAATATGCATAGCATGAATTACGTACAATGATTTTATGCAATTTTATAATGACTTTAACCTTTTCTTTATATTTTGTATTTGTTCAAGTTGCAAATTAAACTTGCATAAGTGTAGAAATGTTAAGCCCTATTTCGACAACGTCACGTGGTGCGTTCCGAGGTGTATTAAGTCGATCGCAGACAAGCACAAATTCCACTTAATTCAATTTGTTGTACAATAAGCTGAGTAACGAATCTTCATGTCGGTTAATTTCCAAGAGTGTCCATTGATAGGAAACCCATCTCAAAGCTATACGAAGCGTCACATGCCATATGGGATCACACAGTTTTACCAGCCACCCAACACAGGTGAACGCAGTTCAACGCACCCCTCCTCAACCCCTCCTGAGTGGTCGGTACTCAATTCATCTATCCCGGAGAGACGAAAGGCTGAGTTGACCTTGGTGCTGGTTAATGGTTATATACCGAAATGGTAGTGCTTAGGCTACCTGTGCACAGACAAAGTCACCCATCCAAGTATATAGTAACCGCTTGATAACGTCTCGACCAAGAGTGGAATCAACGACCTCGCTATCTCAAGTCCAACGTCCTAACCGTTAACCTATCAAGTCAATAGAAGTCTGTCCACGAACACGACAAGTCGCGGTAATGGAACGTGGGCAGGCAGCAAATTAATCTGACCTCGTTGGGCAGTTTAGCCGGTCCCGCGCCGAAGTTGATGATGTGCGGTTTTCGTGTCGTCATCGTTGGTCGATCAAATCCCGGCAACGGACAGAAACTTGTTGCCAATCCAGGGTCATAAAATCCCAGAAAAACCACAGACACGAGCGCGCGAGCCGGTAAACGTTGAGGAGTCGCGGTTAGCGCGTGACCAACTGAAAACCGCGATCATATGACGCCCTATTTTAAGCTGCCTTCGCCGCCACTAGGCTACCCCCAAAAGCAGCCATTGTCGCACTTTCGACTCTGACAACAGCAGCTGAAGACACTGTCCGACAATTAGCTGCATGCTAGAGCGCTTCACAATAATTATTGTCGGATGGTAAAATTCCAATCGCCGCCTGCAGACGACAGTGGAAGGTTTAGAAGTTTAGAGCGCGCGCGGTAAATGTTTTGTTCGTTCGAGATCGGAAAAATTAAAACAGATGAAGTTATTTTCCTGGAAATTGTTTTGACCTTAATAATTATAACTGATTACAATGGACTTAGGCCGCCAATAAAAGTTATACATAGGCCTACTGAGGTAAAATGCCACATAGGCTTTTACGATCGCAATTCACCGTGTCTGGAGTATGGTCTGTGTTACATTTTATTTACATTAAAAACAACAGATTTACATTTTTTAGCCGTCCGTAGACCTACTAATGGTCGCGCTTATGATACAGGGTTGTGTCCGTCCGTCAGCCAGTCTGTCTGTCCGTCCATCACCTGTTATACGTATTGTGGTTAAACGGTACGTCTTCCAAAAACTGTTTGAACAAGCAACTAGGCTTGCTTGACCGCTACCTTATGGTACCAGTTTGGACCCCCTGCGATTCCTTATTTTCCCCAAATGGGTGTACTAGCCTAATTGCACACCCAAATAGGCTGCTTATATTGCGAATTGCAGACAAATAAACCGCTTCAGTTAACTGCATGGTTACTATTGACAGCCTATATGAACTTACTAACGTCCTATATAACGTTGTCATCACTGACCACCTATACGGTCTACGGAAACCTGTTTCCCAAAAATGGGGGTCCCTACCCGAAAATTTGCAATGGTGCAAAAATTTATCTATGACCAAACTGTATCAGCGGAATGGTAACTGTCAACAGGCTGCAGACATTTATTAATAGTCTATCTACTGCAGTACAGCCTTTATTGCCAACCCTTCCTTCCCGGCCAACAGGGGTACCTTTCCCCAAATACTGGGTTGCAAATTGCGGCCAAACCGCAGCAGATAGCGACATGTTCATCATTAAATCCTATAGAAATTTAGCTATTCAACGGCAATTGGCAAATTTGTCACCATCTACAGAGTACAGACAGCTGTTGTAACAAAATAGAGGTTCCGACATCTCCTCCCCCATTTGCATGTTGCCGAGCAGTAATACGGTCTTAAGCGACAGCTAGGCTTATTGTTTTAAATGACACATTCGTATAACGTTATCCATAGTAAATAACTGTGTCGTTTTTACGCGCGAAAGCAGCTACTGCTTTCAGCGCGTCTTAGCCATCGCAATTCTGTCTGTCCCATCTGTCCGTTCGTCTGTCCGTCCGTCACACGGGTGGATCAGTCAAAAACGGTGCAAGCTAGGATCACCAAATCTTCACCATCGGCTGCCTGGAAGACTCTAGTTTCAGGAACCGTAAAGCTTTTCTATAAATTCGAAGGGGCTCACCCCGAACGAGGGCGCTAAATGAGAGGAGTTGGGCAAAATTTGCGATTTTTATCCAATAAGTCGCTGTATCAGTAACGGTGCGAGATAGGGCCTAGGTTACTATATTAATCACTAATAGGAAGTCGTACACTGGCTCTCGATTGGCGCCGAATTCAATGATCTTGAATGACCTTCAACGCCAAAATAGGGGTTTTTGTAGATATTTTTTAGCGATTTCGAGCTGCGACACAAGTCTATATCATTCACAAAGTGGCGCCACAGAATTATGCGATCCAGATAGAAAATTTGGTATTTGTATATTAACTTAGCACGAACAGCTCAATTTTAAGCCAATTAAAAGTACTAAACCGGAACTGCTATAAACTTTCGCGCGTCTCGTGAGCATTAGCACGTCATGTAACAGCTGCGAAAAAAGTCATCGTTACACCAGCCAGAATGATCAAAAATATAGGCCGTAATGCTAAAGACAATTTATCATGTTTTATCATCTTAACGAACGACTAGGGCCTAATTTCGAAATTTATGCTAATTTACAAGTAACGGTATTTAAGTAACGTCGGTAACGTTTCGAGTGATTAATTAATCTGTTGACGCAGCTCTAAGATCAGAATGCTAAGTTAAATATTCTAGGAATGTTTTGTTTCGTTCTTGCGGCGATAGTAACGGAAAACTGCATATTTTAGCAGCTTTGCTGGATATTTTGCTGTTTCCTCTTACTTGTGATTGTTAAACAAGGTTTTGGAGAAATGGACAAGCCGCAGATTATTGCGCATTTGCAGAAGTCGATGAATTTTACGTTGTTCGACTGCCGATGGGTCCCGTGCAGTGCCAAGTTTGTTGTACTTGGCAACCATGCTCGAGGCACCGGCGCGTTACAGATATACGAGATGTCGCATGGCGATGTTAACCTTGTTCACGAGGTATTATCACTGGAGCTTGTAGATGCGTTACGTTACGTGGTTTTGTTTTCTGCACTTAGCACTGCCGGCATCTGAACAACCACTACTGGCCTGGAGTCTTCAACTTGTTGAAGTTTGACTATACATCGAAGAAGAAGAAGTTGTTAACTACATTATTGTTGGGGTTGTTTTTATCAAATGATTAACATTTACTGATGATCCATCAGAAAAGTTCCTCTTCAGGAAGTTTGAAGTAGTGATCTAGGATTAGGCTTTGGTATACGTCCATTTAGCTTTACAGTCAATGTTAAGGATGCAGTGTTTGAGCCACAGTTGGGGTTAGGGGAAGTTTTGCAATAGCACCAATGCTTGTTCATACATTATTTTTTGTAATAATGGATGCTGTTCTGTCTTTCTAATTAAGTTAATATTCAAATTTATTTATTTTAACCTGCATCAGAAATCGCAGCTGTCAGTGTAAACTATTGCAGGCAGAAAAATCGAAAGCATTCAAATGTGGAACATTTGGTGCAGCAAGTCTTCAACAGCGGTATCTGGCGACTGGCGACTTTGAAGGCAAACTGCAAATCTGGTACGCAGTGTATGGTGTATATATCGTACAGGGTGCTTATACTAGTTAATAATACAAACGGTAATAAAAACTGAAACGTACGTCATGAGTGAAAAAAAACTGATGTACTCATGTACTCAACTACCCATGAATGAGTGTAGATGGGTTTTTTTTATTTTTTGATGTCGTGTCATGCTGTAGACCTTATTCATGAATTGGTTTTATTAAGCTTTCCGTAGAATTAGGCACAGTATCATTTGTGCATGCCAGCTAGCTTATTGCAAAAAAATATTTAGACTGGTCACAAGCTATGTCGGAAGCATGTTCATATCAAGTACCTGAACTTTTGCCCCTTCCTGTAGCTTCATAGGTCTGCTTAGTTTGCCTAGCAAGGTCTATTTTGTGACATTGTACAGTTGTACACTGTGTCTGAAAAACATCCTGAAGATTTTTGATTGCAACTTGAAGAAGGATCATCAGATTTTAATAATTTTTGGTACACACATTCCTGAGACAGCTGGCCATCAAATGACAATATTTTGTGATTGAAACTTGTGATTAAAGTAGCTTTTATTGTCACCTATTTTGGTTATCTGAAGACGTTTTTGACATAAGTGCTGTTGCTATAAATTGGTGTGTAGGAATCTAGAGAAGCTGGAGTTGCCTGTGTATTCGGTGAAAGGTCACAATGAGATCATCAATGCTATTGACGGAGTCGGAGGCCTGGGTATTGGAGAAGGTGCACCAGAGATTGTTACTGCAGGACGAGATGGTTAAGTAAAATTAAAGTCCAGTACTTGCTATATGAACAGCTCTGTTCTATGTCATTCATTGCAGTTTCATGATGTTGCTATTGTCAGTGGAGTCACAGGCAAAAAGCAGCTGCCCCCTAAATTTAGGGCTGTCGGAAAATTGTTGGAAGGACTTCTTATTGTCAGAAATTGTCAAAAATAATGCAATATTTTGGGCTGAAAAACCCCCGTTTTTGGAAAATTCAGGAAAAATTCACATTTTGAGCACCGATGGTCTGTTCCATCAGAACTTTGCAGTTGTCTGCTGGAATTTTGTCTGAAATTAGTATTATAGCTAAATCTTACTAGGCCATACCGGAAAACTCATTACACGATTACGTTGATTAATTAGCCCAGTGTCTCAGCTTTTCGCGTGCAAAATTTCAGCCATCCATCCAGTTCAAGGGGAACATTTTCAAATTTTAGGTTGAACAAAGGTGGGGTAGGAATAAATGAGCATTTTTCAACCGATAAGTTGTCGTATGCTAAAAACAGTGAGAGATAGGGCCAGAGTGTACATTTGTTTGTTTACGTCGGACTGGTTGCTATGCAGGAGCAGTGAAAGTGTGGGATCCTCGTCAGAAGAACGACCCTGTAGCTGTGATGGAGCCCGCTGAAGGGGACGACCGACGTGACTGTTGGACCGTCGCATTTGGCAAGTAGACCACTCAATATCTCTCTATGTTTCAACTCTGAAACTGCAGTAAACTAGAGTAAACTTGCAGTTTAGCCTACTAAACTCACGAGCTGCTGGTCCATTGCATTCGGCAAACACTCGATGGTTGCTTCTGCTAGTGTAAATTTTAACAAGAAGCCCAGCTGTCGCTAGGATAGCCGACCATACTGGTCGTCAGTGACCTTCAAGGTCATCCAAGTTCGATGATTTGCAGGTAATTTTAAAGGGCGTATGCCGCTCCTAATTAGTACTAGTAGCAAGCTTGGCCGTATCTCTCACTGTTTCCGAGATACGACCATTTATAGCTTAAAACTTTCCATTGAAAATTGCGGCCAACCCGCTGCAGATGGAGACATGGTTACAATTGACAGCTTATAGGAAGTTGCAACCACTCTATCCAATGGTACCATCGCTGATCCCCTACGATGTATCGTTTAGCCATAATGCCTCACAATTGGCGTATCGTAGTGCATTATGACCTTTCAAGGTCAGCCAAGGTCATCAGTTTCCATGTCATTTGAAAGCCATTATGCAACTTTCTATTATTGACCAATAGCAACCTTGGCCCAATCTCACACCGTTTAGCCGCAATATATCTGTGATAAACAGACAGTCAGACGGAATGATGACAGATGAAACCATGCCATTAGCTTGAGCGTTACTAAAGTATGGTTGGCTAAAAACTGAACTAAACAAACGTAAATTAAACTAAACGAAACCAAACACAGTATTCTTGCAGCACACGTTGCTTATTTTGCTTATTTACTGTTTTTCTGTCTGCAACGTAATTAGTTCAATCACGGTGTTATATTTTTATGAAAACTTTATTTTGACATGGCGGCAGCAACACGGAACATACATATAAAGGCAAACAAAAAGAACACAAAACACAACACAAGCACACAATTAAAATAGTAAAAAAAGAGAGAGAAAAAATCAATGGCGAATCAATACTGTTATTGTCTAACGAACTAACTAGATGGATTATAAACTATTACGGTTGTTGGTGGCATGGCATAGAGGTAACATGTTGTGTCCGATCAACAAAGTTAACTTACGCCGGGCCAGGTTAGTACTTGGATGGGTGACAGCCTGCAGGCTACTATCCCAGTATGTAACCAGCCGCCTAGGTCAACTCAGCCTTTCGTCCCTCCAGGGTAGGTAAATCAAGTACCGGCCTATCTGGCTGGGGTTAAAGCGGGGTGCATTCACCTGTGTTGGGTGGCAAGTAACACTATGTGATCCTATATGGCAGGTGATGCTCCGTAGCTCTGGAATGCTTTCGTTAAGAGCTATAACACCACCTTTTAAGACCAACTAAACAGAACTATGTCCTTGGTTGTGTGAAGTTGTAATAATGTTTATAGCCAGTAGAATAGTTAGAACGATTTGAACACAAGTTGCATTTGTCTATGCGCAGGTCATGCGTACAATGTTCATGACCGTTGCGTGGCATCCGGTTATGACAACGGAGATATTAAATTGTTTGATCTGCGAGCCATGGCACTGCGCTGGGAAACAAACATTAAGAATGGCGTCAGTAACTTGCTTACATGTATCAGTAAACTACGTCATGAATCAAAAATACCATACCATTGAGTCTTGTCTGTGATAATTTAGCAAATAAGAATATATTAGTCCTTACACCATTGCATTCTGAAATGAGCTGGTTAAAAAAGTTATTATAATATGCCAGCTTACCTTAGAGTTGTTGCCTCATTTAGTGTACAGAATTTGATTGCTTGCAATTTTTTAGGGGAACTGCATGCATGCATACACTGTCGATAAACTGCGGCTACATTTTAAAAAGCTATTCATGTTATCAACATGTGTACAATTTTCCTATAAAAACTTGTGAGATTGTAGAAGATTTTTTATATGATGTAACCAGTACTGAGGCCCATCTAGACACGATCATAATCAGAATGAAGTCATATATTTAATACGTTACCAGTAACCTTTATGTGAAACTAAGTGCAAGTACAAAAATTGGAGAAAAAGTCTAAAGTCTTGCTTTTAAAGCACATGAAGTTGTGTTTTGTCATGGTAATTGATAAGTCACAAGTTTTGGTCCCAACGTTGTGACAACATGTCTGTTGTGCTGCTGTGTTCACAGGTCTGTAGTTTGGAGTTTGATCGTAAGGACATTGAAATGAACAAACTGGTCGCTACTTGCCTCGAGTCTAAAATCCACGTCTTTGACGTACGAACTCAGCATCCTAAGAGAGGCTTTGCTTCCGTCACCGAAAAGGTAAACATTCAAGCAGCAGCAGCAGCACCATCAGTTGAAATGCAGGTGGAGCAGTTGCCAATTTCAGACAGAGCATATTATGGCTGTTCAGAATTTCAATTTTGCCAGGGCTAAATTTTACCAAAATGGGTTATATTAAGGTTTACATTTTGCATTTCTGGACAATAATTATCCAACAAAAAGAGGATTTTCTGACAATTTTCCGACAACCTAAAATTTAGAGGGGGATGATTGGCCCTCTCGTCACAGCGCCATTGCTTTCAAGTTTGATGTACATCTTTTACCAAGACATAAGCCAGTAAGTTAGAAAATGAGTTACTTGATTGATCAAGACTACAGTCCTGGTCAATCAGACTGTGGCACAAGTAACTCATTTTCTTAGTAAGCGTCTTAATGCATTTGATACCTGGTGCCTACAGAAAATTCTACGGATACCATACACCAGGCACACTACAAACGAGACAGTTCGAGACGTTACTGCTTGTACACCAGTCTCTGAAGTGGTCAGGTCAAACCGTCTTAGATTCTTTGGCCACCTAGCTTGTACAGCCCCAGCGGAAGATCACCACTGCATCGTAGCCGCCACGCTCCATCCATCCGCTGACTGGAGGAGACCTGCTGGACGTCCAAGAACAAATTGGCTCAGTACAGTTGATGAAGACGTCCAGCCCTAGAACTTTAGAGTTCACACTGCCTGGAGGAAGGCCAAAAATAGGGACATCTGGCAACAAGTCATCAGTATGGCAACAGTCTGACAGGAGTTCACCAAGAAGAAGAAGAAAGAGAAGTCTGATGGGATAGAAACGTTTTCAGCTTTTCAGTAGTCGTAGTCAATGAAACGATAAAAAGTGAAAGGTTGACAGTGCATTTTCATTTGTAGACCACCAAGCCTGTGGTTGGATCAACCAAGACCACCAAGAAATGGTTACCCTTTTTTCTGATTAAGTAACTAGTTGGCTAACAACAAGTTTACCTAGACTGTAGGCTGGGAGGTTTATCTTTAGTCTTTTGATGCATTTTGGACACTTTCATTGAGCAGTCGGAAAATAAACTATCGTTGTTTGCTTAGTAATGACAGATCTTATTGGACATACTGAGTATCTGTTTCTGTTTGTAACTAAGAGGCCTACTGTAGAAATGAGTACATTGTACAGTACACCATGGTCCATAAAAATGTGCCACTTTTATTTTTTGAATAGTTTCATGAAACATTGGCCAATGTTAATAATTTTTGGCACGTGACAACACGTGGCATACATGATGCAATTGATTGTAGTTTTGACCACCTCTCTTTAATACTGTCGCTACAGTACCTTGCGAAATGCAGAAGGCATAGTTTGGCCATTTACAACAATGAATTCATACTGGATAGCACATGTGTCGGCTCAGAAATGATTAACTGAAAAGCAACAAACACGATTGGCAACTACTGTATCTCAAAAAGTCACATATGTCACATCACATCCTCTTTATTACAGCATGTGATCAAAATGTCCTCCCCAGCGCGAATGCAAGCGGCAAACGCTGATACCACTCGCAAACAGCAGGCTCAACAACCTGCATTTCACAAGGTAGTGCAGCAACAGCAATAAAGTGAGGTGGCCAAAACTACAGTCGTTTGCATCAAGTTTTTTCCTAATGAAATTGGCCAATGCTGCACGGAGCTATTCCAAAAATAAAAGTGGAATGTTTTTTATAAGCATCCCTGCCATTTTCGACTGTAACTTGAAAACCAACTATCAGATTTTGATAATTTTTGGTATGAATATTCCTGACACAACTTGCCATCAAATGGCCATTCGGTTTCCAACCTCATCTAATGTATGCTTTTGCACTACCTAGGGAAAGCAAATCAAGTGAAATATGTGTTGAAATAAACAGAAAACCTGGAAAAAACATCCTCAACATTATCGATCTTAACCTGAATAACGATAAGCAGAATTTAATAATTTTTGGCAGAAATATTTGGCTATTAAATAAGTGTTTTACTTTTCACTTCACCCAACGTTTGCTTTTGCACTACCTGTGGAAATCAGACCAAGTATAATACGTGTTAAAATGAATTAAAAAACGTCGATAAATTCCATCTATCGTAATCTGTAGGCCCAAACAGCCAGTCAATTACAAAGTTTGACTGTCATGCAGCAGTGTGTCTACCAGATGAAGTTTAGGAATGTTTGTGAAGTCAAGAAGCGACTGGTACAGCCTGGATTGGTCTGGAGCAGAACATTATCAATACTGCTGTCAGTGAATGGAGAAATTGTCTCTTTGCCTGTGTTCGCATAGTGGGCCAACAATTCAAGCAATTTTACTGCAGGCAGTTGAAAAATGGACAACTGGATGAAATGTCAGCCAAAGTGCCAGAAATGTGAACAAAATGTGTTTTTACGTGTTAATTAAGCAATCATGCTGCATTGGACAAAAAAGTGATATTTGGCTGGTTGTGATTTCCCCATGTAGTACAGAAACAAACGTTGGGTGAAGTGGGAAACTGAATGGTCATTTGATGGCAAGTTGTGTCACGTATATTCGTACCAAAAATTATCAAAATCTGGTAATTGGTTTTCAAGTTACAGTCGAAAATGTCGGGGATGCTTTTTTGGGACACAGTGTATATCCATGTCTGTATGTATCTTTCTCGAAGGCTCACAAGTCGACAGTGTGGTTGGCACGTCATCTGCCTCAGAATCGTGACGTCTTCATGACACTCGGAGGCAGTGGATCTCTCAATCTCTGGAAATAGTGAGTCTGTTGATCTAGTGTTATATAAGCAAAGTTACTACCTGTGGCGCTAATTATGGAAAATAAGTAGGCGACCCTCAGTGGCGGATATAGGCTTCAGCATGCGTGAGGCAAAAAATTTTTCTGCCGTTTTCTCTCCGCCACCCGTTCTTACTTTCGCTTCCCTTAGAAATAGTACCCTTAGACTGACAGCTTTTTCTGTCAGTTTTTGAGTGCAAATTCATATTGTATTGTAAGTATATGTATTCTTATTTAAATGTGGCTAGCACCTTGATTGGTGGCGTGGCGTAGCAGTAACGTGTTTCATCCAATCAACGAAGTTACTCTATGCCGGGCCGAGTTAGTACTTTTATGGGCGACTGCCTGTCAGCAGGTAAACCATCTCGTATGCAACCAGCCGCCTAGGTCAACTCAGCCTTCCATCCCTCCGGGGTAGGTAAATCGAGTACCAGCCTATCTGGCTGGGGTTGAGGCAGGGCACGTTCACCTGTCGGGTGACAGGTAACACTGTGTGATCCTACATGGCAGGTGATGCTTCGTAGCTTTGAGATGGGCTTCCCATAAAGAGCTGTATCACCACCTTTAACCTGTGTGTTTCTAGTGAGTATCCGTCTTACCGAAGTGTCAAGGACTCGGATGGTGTAAAGGAGGGAGTGGCTGGTACACTGTCTCTGCTACAGAACATCACCATGTCAACTCAGCCGATCTCCGGCTTCGACTGGAACGCCAATAAACTTGGACTGTGCGTCTGCACGTCGTTTGACCAGACTCTGCGCATTCTCATCGTCACTAAACTCAAAACTGTCTGAACTCTGTAACATGGAGTCTATAGCCACGGCTCTCATGTCCCCGCCCCCTGTCCTCCAATAGACAGCATTATGAAATTGATGACTGTCTGGACGATAACAGGAAGATTATTAGAATTGCCGTTATTGTTACACACGCACAATTACAATCGGCAGTTCTTACAATTTCTTTGTGTTTTGTGTTGCAAAAAGGTTACGCTAGCATTCTGCCTGGAAAGACCGTCGTCGAAATGACCTATACTGTTTCGAGTGGGACGTCAAACCCTACCCACTGACTCTCATGTCCCCAGAAAGGTCCTTTATTTTCCAAGCCCTGGAAAGTCCTGGAAGTAAAAGCTTGAGGACCTGGAAAAGTCCTGGGAAATGAAAATGCTGGATAGCTGATGAATCTACTGGGTGGAGGGGGGTCAAAATAAACAACGTGTAGCACTTACTTACTGAAATACAATGGTATCTGTCTTTTACCTTGGTGGGCTTGAAGAAAGTCTGGGGAAATTGTGTTGAAGGTCCTCAAAAGTCTCAGATTTTTTTTCGGTAGAAGTGTGGGAACCCTGATAGTTAACTGCTGATTTTCATAGGTTGAAATAGAACACTTATTAGGCCGAATAAATGTGTCGTATTAGACTTATTTACCGGCTAAGATTGGCGGTTTCGGTTAGTTGGTAACATAGTTTCTTGCATCAGCAAAGTTGATCAATGCCGGACATGGTTAATATTTGAATGGGTGTCAGCAGGCAGATAAACCATCTCAGTATGTACTGGCCACCCAGGTCAACTCAGCCTGGCCATCCCTCCGTGAATAGGTGCAATCAGTACCAGCGATGCACTAGCTCCATAACCGTGGTCTCGCAGTGCAAACTGGTGTCTGGCTGAGGGCTAAGAAAATGGAGATCAGCACTGCTCTATGGCCCTTATGGCTTTGGAAGGACTTAGTTTACTAATTTTTTGACCATCTATTCACAGTGGCGACATCTAGTGTTAAATGGAAGTCATATCAAAGAAGGCAGCATTGGTTGAGGAAATGACAGCGAGTAGTAATTTGCTGAATTTTCATTATTTTATGCCAATTTTTTGTTCAATTGCTGTCGTATTTTTGCTATTTTGTATAAACATATTCTGGCAATTACATGTATATAACTGTGTCAGAACCTCTTTTAATTAACTCACAGACAAATAGGCTTTTTTAGAAATTAGTGAAATTTCAACTGTTTCTTGTTCATTGTTGCCTTGGTCGTATTTGTGAAGGCAGCCGAGTAACGGTTGTTAATTTCATTTTCTTGTATACTCACACATCATAAGTTAACGGTTACTGTTTATGGCACAGACACATGTACACACTTTTTTTGTTTAACCGGCTCATTTTTTCTGAATATTCCATGTCGGGCCAGCCCCTAAAACTAAACTTTTGGAAATTCTTGTGGCAGTATTTTATGAACCAGTTGCAATTTCTTTCATGTAGTTAACAGCATCAGAATACAATGGTGTCCTCGTGGGGGGGGCAGTTGCATAGTCTCCATAACATTTTCTTCTTGTTGAAAAAATTTATTCTAAACGTACAACATTTGGGGAATCGGAGGGCAAAATTGGAATTTATCTCCTCCATCAGAAAATTTGCAACTTCTTGACCCGCCGACTTTCTCAACACCACAATGCTGCCAGAAAATTATCAGTAAGATATCTGAAACATTAGAGGTGATAATATCACACAAGAAAATAGTAACCATGCATAATCATATGACGTACTAGACACACGGCCAAAGCCTGCAACGGAAGTGTAAACCCGGTAAAATATTCAAAAATTTGAATTGTTAACGGTTGCATAGACTCAGTTTTGGCGCAACTTAGTTTTTGAAAATAGAATTTTAATGTGCTAGGCAAGTTAACAGTGTCGATGCTAAGGAGATGCATTGCGGCAGCTTTTGTTTTAACAACACAAACAGCGTTACCAGATGTCAAGGGTAAAATGGCCAATATCCTGTCTCCAGTTGTCCATGGCAGAACCTCCAAACTACACAGTTCTTCAAAATGCTACTCAAAAATCTATCTGATTACAGAACAAAATAAAGCAAGCAAATCTGGGTGTTATTTATTAATAAAATTTTCAAAAACATAAAAAAACACTGGGAGGGGAAAAGTCTGAAAAAATGCGTGGCACATAAACTGATTTAGATTTCCTTGAAACTTCATCGACATCAGATAGCAAATATTGGCATTCTACCCTCGATACATGTTTTCAAGAAAACCAGACACACAATTATAATCATGCAACAGTCATGACGAATAAGTTAATCGATTTATCTCTCAAAAAATATTTATATAGTGCTACGTGTTGCAGTATGTGTCGTCAGAACAGAACACAATGGTTGGTTCATCTGTGCTTTGCTTTCTTGACGGACTTTGCTGAAAAACCAAAACACGATGACACAGATTTTATCAAAGAAAATGGTAAGACGATGTTATGATGCAGGGTTCCTACAGGTCAGGGAAAACTGGAAAAAGTCGGGAAATTTGTGTGGTTAGGGAAAGGTATGGGGAAATATTTTTATTGAAAAGTCAGGAAAATGATCTTGGATCATGCAGACTGCACATCCGTGACTTTTGCGTCTCCAAATATTAAAAAGCAGGCAAATTTGCGGCTGCCATTGAACGTCCAAAAGCTAAAAATGTTTCAGCTTCAGGGGGGGCTTTGTCCCCTCTGGTCCCCCGACCAGGGCCTCGGTCGCTTGCATATTGCTCCATTAATACTGTTTCATCACCTTATGAATATGTACGGTGCCATCGCATGTGACAAGGGCGGGAGTCGTGCGTTTGACTCGCTGTCGGCTGCGGTACACTACTGTGTACCGTTTCTGACATTTATGTGATTGGGTTATTGTTTTGATAAGGTCAGGGAAATTGTCATTCCATGACTGGAAAAGTCGGGGAATTTTGCTATAAAAGCCGACCTGTAAGAACCATGATGATGAATATCATCAAACGTTACGTTTTTAACTGAATTTTACCATCACATCAATTTTACATTTTACTTTAATCTGAAATCCTAAGTACTAAATAAAATATTAAGACAGTGCAGTCTTTCAAGTATAATGTTACTGATAACGTCAAATTCTTTCACAACACCATAACTCACTGGAATGCTTTTTCTTGTGGCCAGCATGGATTTAGCCTGAGACAGAATCATATTTGCAAATAAAAAAGTCACAAATGTATGAATATGACAAAGGGAGTTCCCACAAAATCAGATTCCCTGCGGTCCCACATTGACCAAAAAACTGCAAAAGTGATGCTGCCTGTATTAACAGTCGTTCATTCGTCGTTTCTATTTAACACTCTGTGATAGATGTTGACGTCATGTACGCAACAAGTTTGGCCTCTTTACGAAAGCCGGTTTAACCCAATAAAACAAAAAAAAACCACAGGGCTGGACTTTAAGAACTGGGTCTTTTGTGACCCTGCTGCAAATCCCAAAACCCACCAAGCTGGGCCTTTTTAGCAATGCCAGTTTAACCTGAAAAATTCCACCAGATTGAACTTTTTAAAAACCCAGGTTTATTTCAAACAATGTTGCAAACAGAACAGGCTGAACATGAACTAACATGGCATATTAGCGAGCATGCTGTCTGGATTCAGAAGTTGGCGTTCATGTGTCTGGGCAATCTGCATTTGCTTCCACTCGTGAGGTCTGTCAATGAAACACCTCAGACCACAGCGCTCATAGATGAATGAACCGTACTGCAACGTAAACAAGTATAAGTAGCAGTTTAATGCATATATCAGACATAAACGTAGCATAAAACATAACAGATGAAGACAGATTAGCAATGACTAGGGTTCCCACAACTCCTTAAATTTTCCCCTTGTTTTTCCAAGACTTAAAAGTCCTAGAAAATGAGTTTGATCCTGAAAAAGCCTAGAAAATGAAGATCCCGAATATCTGATAAATTTCAACTCCTGGTTGGGTCACTATGAAGTGGTTACTACTTGGATGATAAACTGCCTCGGTATATAACCAACACCAAGGTCAACTCAGCCTTTCATCCCTCTGGGGTAGGTAAATCAAGTACCGGCCTGTCAGGCTAAAGTTGAGGCGGGGCATGTTCACCTGTATTGGGTGGCAGCTAACACTGTGTGATCCCATACGGCAGGTGACATTACGTAGCTCTGTGATGGCGTTCCTATTAAGAGCTATACACCACCTTTACGATTTTTTTTACCTTTACAGTAAACACAAGACCCCCTGAAACCTCAACGAACACTCCCCAAACCAGTCGGCTGCATCATACCTGGTTGGACCGTAGGGCAGCGGCTCGCGACGACGTCAGAGACGTGGCTATTGTCTGTCGCTGTTCAAACGTCGCCGCAGCCCACAAAGAGTCAAATGCACGACTCCCCCATTTGTCACACGCAATGGCGCTGTACACCGGCTGAACACAGACATAGGCAGACGCCCCCATTTGTCACATGCTATCAAACATACAGCCCCATTTGTCACACTACAGCACTGCACACCGGCTATATGCTGATGACAAACAAAACACGTCGTGTTAGACGTTTCTGGCATCATATAAAAATAATCTTCGCATCACAGTTATGACAAATTTTAATCAAGAATCCCATTCCATTAGATTCCAAAACTTTCAAAACCCTGTCTGCTTCTCAAAGGCTCTGCAGGTCCTGAGAAAATATAAAAGAAATTTTCCAGGTCATGCAAAAAATGCTTTTTAAAAATTTCCAGGATCTGTGGCCACATCGATTAAAACGCTGGAGTCTGAAGACAAGCAAAGGCAGGTAAGACATTTAGGCTGCGTTCACATAGACAAGAGTACGAGTACGAGTCTCAGTTTCCGTTTACGGCTCGTAGAAGCATCACTCGTACGAGTGGAGCGTTCACGGTCACTTGTACAAGCACATAACTAAACACGTGCCAGCCATATTGAATTAAATCAAATTGAGGAAATGCTTCGCGAATAAACAACAATATTTCATCACATCGCTAATAATTTTACCAACTGCGCATTTCTAACGATGAGAATTTTACAATGACGTCAGTTCTGACGTCAAATATGAGCCATAGCTTTTGTACATTATACTGTATTATTGTTATTTACGGGTACGGTAGTTTACTTCGCATGGGTTGGATAAAAACATGATCTGCACAGAAACTACTCGTACGAGTGAAATTTACAGGTAACCCATACTCGTGTGTATGTGAACGGCCGCCATTGAAATACACACAAACTCGTATTTGCCGGACTTGTACTCATGTTTGTGTGAATGCAGCCTTAGGACGGTATCCCAGTATCCGGTATACCAGTATTGGAAGACCTACCTAAAGCAGAACATTAAAGAGTGCACTTGGACAAAAGTTTAACTGAACTTTGGTCTAAGAATGTACTTAGATCACACTTCTGGACTTACACTTTCACTCAGCAGAAAATGCTGACTTAGATTGGAAAGGCTCAGCGAAATCACTTCACTTTTTGCCAATAGTGTGCACTTAGACCAAACCTTAGCCCAGTGAATTGGCTCAGCAGAGGTCAAAGTCAAAAAGCGAAGTCACCCCCCAGCAAATGTGACATTACTTTGAGTAGTGTGTAGAGCCGTGAGCTCTGTGAGACTGTAGGACTGTTGACAAATGCTGTTATGACATGACTCCCGGCCGAGTCACAGCACACCGCTTGCAGTTCTGTAGCCGACTGTGATAGCAGACTGTTCACTATGAGATCTGGACGAGAGAACTTTAGCATTGACTGAACCAGCAGTGAACCTTGGAGGTTGAACTCTCCCTGCAACTACAACAGATACAACTAATACAACTACCACTACAAATGCTACCACAAGGTGTTCCAGAAAAAACAGCAAAAAGTTTACGACACCATAATTTTGCAACCGTACATCATAGAGTCATGCACTTTTTAGGATAAGCAATTTGCGCAAAAGCCTATAGCAGTTCCTGTTTGCAGATAATCTTAGTCTATCTTCATCCATTTCGTCGTAATTCACTCTTTTGCAGCCAAAAATCGCCAAAGAAATCACGTTAAATCAATATTTTTAGGGTTCAAGGTCATTCAAGGTTATCGATGTAGACATTCGTAAGAAGCTCCTCATCAGTGCTTGTTATGATAAACTGTGCTATATGCAACCATTTAGACGCTAGACAAGCATAGAGTATAAATAACCACTTCTTACAGGGGTACCTCTCGTTGACACCCACGTGCGCAGGCCTGCTTGAATCTAGAGCGTCCGGACTTGGACTGCTGAAATCTACATTCCATGCTGAAAATTTTATATGCAGGTTGTCTTAGTCTATCTCCAGCCATTTTGGCGCAATTCACTCTTGAAATGCATGTCGCAGCGCAAAATTGTGCAAAAATTCACTAAAAACCCCTTTCTGACGGGTTCAAGGTTGTTCAAGGTCATCATTGTTGATAAATCTCAAAAGCCTGTCACCAGTGCTTGTTATGGTAAGCAGCATGTATGTACCTATCTGCAACCGTTTTCACGCTACACGCGATAATTGCGGTAAAATAACCATTTTTTAGGGGGGGTAGCTGTTTTTGACGCCCGCCTGCGCCGGCCTCCTTGAACCTAGGGGGTCGGGACTTAAACTGCTAAAATCTATGCTGAATGCTGAAAATTTCATATGCAGGTTGTTTTGGTCCATCTCCAGCCATTTCGTCGCAATTCAGTGTTAAAATGTGCGCTGCATCCAAAAATTGCAAAAAATTCACTAAAAACCTCTTTTTGAGGGGTTCAAGGTCTTTAAGGTCATTGACGTTGATAAATCCAAAAAGCCTGTCACCATTGCTTGTTATGATAAGCAGCATGTATGTACCTATCTGCAACCGTTTTCAAATTATTCGAGCCAATAACGGCAAGATGACGTCTTTTTAGGGGGTACCCCTCTTTGACGCCCTCGTTCGAGGGGAACCCCTGCACCCAGTGGCACGAAATTTTGTCAAGATAAACTAGAGACCTTGGGGCAGCCCACAGTGAAGATTTCGTAATCCTAGCTTACACCGTTTTGATACAGATTACGAGTGTGACAGACGGATGGACAGACAGACAGACAGACACCCAGACGATGGCAAAGACGCGCGAAACATTCTGCTTTCACGCGTAAAAATGCTTAGAAATAAATAGCTTAAATGACCGAACATTTTCTTGAAAACCGCACAACTCTGTAACGTGTGGTTGCAAAATTATAATGCCCTAACCTTTGTGCCGTTTTTCTGAAACACCCTGTACCTGACATGATAAGTGGCTGTTGGCCCACCATTCTGAAAGGCTGCCATTCTGACGATTAGAATTAGGGTTAGAATTAATGCTAGAACTATTCCGTGCAATGACCATGAATGATGGCATCGGAATGGTGGACCAAAACCAATAAATGATTTCAACTGAAAAAATGGCAGGTAAGCAGCCAATTTACTGCGATAGTTAAATCTAGCATCTAAACAAAAAACTCAAACTCTTTTAAACAAAATTGCAAAAAGCAAAAGGCAAAAAAATACTGGTATGTAAAAAATCAAGAATGAGATAAGCTGTTGAAGACAGAGAAGCCTGAGATCAAAAAAAATCTGAAAAAGGTATAAATAACAAGAACAAGAAATCTGTTTGCAGGTTGTCTTGGTCTGTGTCCATCCATTTCATCGCAATTCACTCTGCTGCAACAGAAAATTGCAAAAAAATCAATAAAAACCCCTATTTTGGGAAAAGTCCAATATCTCATATGTACACATCGCAGTTAGCAGATGGATCAGTTTACAACAATCTTTACTACAACAACTACTAGTATCTGCGCCAGTGGTTCTACCTGATGTTCAGCACTTGTCGTAGTTGCTGTATCTGTCGTCTCTGTGACGTTGAACAATATCTCATATGTACACATTGCAGCTAGCAGATGAACTACTTTACAACGTCGCTCTGCTGGCTTATAGCAGTGTAACGCCTTCATTATATTCTAACACACAAACACAACGACAACAAATACCAGGTACTACTACAACAACTACTGCATGTGCTATGAAACACTACAACAACCTACAACTACATGCTACAGCTAGCAGATGAACGATTTTACAATCATGCTCTGCTGACTCATAGTAATGCAAAGCTTTCATGATGCTCTAACAAACATATAATGACAGCTACAACTACAACAACAACTATAACTACTACTACAAAATACTACTACAACCTATAACTACATACTAAAACTAGTAGAGAAATCACTTTACAATGATGCTCTGCTGGCTGATAGCAGTGCAATGCTTTCATTACGTTCTAACAGACAAACAACAACTACGACCACAACTAATAGTCTATTAGTAATACTAGTACAATCCAGTCTGCAGACTGAACCTGGCAAAACTTCATGATTATTAACACACTGCAATGAATGTGTTTAATTTCACTCACATACAAACAATGAATAGGGTACCCACTCTGCAGACACTATTAAATCCCCTGACAATTCAGTGACAATTTTCAGCACTAGTGGGGGTCATTTTAACTGCTACTCAACTAGGCTAAACTAAGTAAGATACATACAGCAATAAACAGCACAAAATAGTTGGGCATAAGAGTACTTAAGTGATTGACAAAATTAGAAAAAAAAGTTTTTGGGTAATTTTCCCTGACAAGATTTTTTCCCTGGCAATTCCAATGTTTACTGAAGTCCATGACATTTGCCTGACATCTAAAAAATTCCCTGACACTTCAGAGTATTCAAAGTTTTCCAGGCAAAGTCACCCTGAACAAATGTGACAAACTGCACTAGGACTAATTGACTAGCCAGTTTCCTGAAATTCAGCTTCAATCACAAGGTAGTGTAACAACGCATTTTGCTGTGACAAATGATGTACTAGGTACTCTATCAACCTCAGAATTAATTCATCAAAACATACTTTTTAAACTATGTTCTGAGCAGAAGATTGCAAAAAAATAAGCTGTTATCTTATGAAAAATACTTTCCCCGATCAACAGCCAGTGACAAGAACACAGTGATCCAATGCAGAGTTAATTAACTGACAACAGCACTTAGTAGATAAAGAATAAAAAAAGAAACCTTGATGAAAGATTTCTGCTTGATGCCAAGTCGCTGACAAGCATCTGCAAGGTGAATAAGAACCCCAATATGATTGAGAGCGAACAGCTGTTCAAATTCACCTTTCAGCTGAGCGTACAAAGACTCCAGCTGTTCACAGATATCAGCATTCAGCATTGTCACCATTATATGACCAGACTCATGGGCATCCATAGAAAATTTTCTGGTGCTGAGGGAAAGGTCAAAGCACCACAAGCCTTGAATGGAGTGGGAAAGCAGGTAATCAATCTCCTTCCCTCCTTCGCTCTTGACAGCAAGGTCAGACAGCGTCAGCCAAAAAAAAATCTGGCACATTTTAGCCTCATAGAACACTTTTAGTGGAACAATGACTGCCTCCCCTTAAAGTTTTAAACGAAACCCTCGTGAGAAATGTAATAATCTTTGGACATAGTCCTTAATGGAGGTAGACACCCCTGATCAGCATCAATATCAGTAATTAGTTGCAAACAACTAAAAAAATTACATACCGTAATGTGCAGTGTACAGTACACTGTACACTCAGTTTGTTGCTTCAAATGGCTAGTTTTATAGACTTACTTTGGACTTTTTAAAACTTATGGTTATTTTTTTACTTCCATATTTTATTTCAAGTATTTTGCCAAGTGCCTCAGATTCGGCCACTGGCTGACATTGTGCACTCTAAGTATTGCACTTACTTACTTACTTACTCACTTACCTTAATTAAACTAAAGCAAACTGACCTGTGATTGCGTGTGAACACGACTGAGTATCTTCTGAAAGATGAAGTTAGCAACCCGGTGGCGTGACATTTCAACTACGTGACAACAGAAAAGCACTTCCCACGCAGAGTCAAATATCACATCAGAACATTGACCCACATACTGCTGTACCAGATACGAAGCAACCTCGTGGGTCACGCTGCCAGGCAAACTGCAACACACACAAACTTTCCACTCAAAGAGGGTAAGGTAAAGTAAAGGTTTTATACATTGCAAGGCCAGTAGCCACAGTACAGAGGAGCTCATCCCTTTGCAATATGCTTGAGCCAGGGAGTACAACTCGAGATCTCCGTTGGGTGGATTAGTCCTCAACAGAGACTCCCTGTTACCTCCACACGTTGCGCTACTCATTTTATCGACCACGATGGATGAATGGCTGAGTTGACCCTGACGGAATTTGAACTCGGGACCTTTCGACCTTTCAAAGAGGGTAAAATGGTAAAATATACTACTTGGCGTCCATGACATTTCAAGAAGTTTAGCTAATAACAACTACATATGCAACACACTTTTACACCTGTCCCCTGTGTTCTTAATGTTCTTACAAAAATTTGTTAATAAATAACACTCAGATATGTTCGCTATATCATCAGCCTATGTAATGAAGCAAATATATAAATTGGTACTTATTTACTTATTCAAGCAAAATTCTGAAGAGCTTTGTAGTTTGCTGTTACTAGAAAACTTCCCGCCCTACAGCGGGATCCACTTCGTTATCCTGAAAACTCAGCCCCTGCCTCCAATCTGCCCATGAGGAAAGGTGGGGGCAAAGTAGGGTGCATGTACCAGAGGGCCAAGGACTCAAATGCTGTGGTCCGGGTCCACGACCGTGCAACCCTGAAGGCTTCAGAGGTGTGTGACAGACAAACAGATAAACTTTCCACGCATTATAGACGGATGACGTTTTGCCATAATCAACCACAGACACAACGTTCTGTCATTCTGGCCTGAGAAATGTCCGGTTGTCTCTTCTCCCCATTTTCACCGTGAGGAGAGGTTGAAAATGCAAGCTGACCAAAGAAAGCTTGGTACGAAGCCACAGAGCCTGTTCGGCTCAAGTGACAGTGCAGAGAATGAAAGAGAGACTCGCATTTGAGTTTGAAACTATTTCAAGTCGAGTTTCAAGTTTCAACTTGAAACCATAACTCAAAACCTAACACTAACTCGACTCAATACATTAACACTGACCCTAACCCTAACTCCAACTTTAACTCTAGTCAAGTACTGCAACTCTGGCTTTTCAAACGTCGAGTATTTAATCCATCTGAAAGTAGCAGTACTTGATGATGCACTTCACATCGAGTACCGCAACACGAAGCTCAAAAAGTACAACCAGATGATTTTGAAGACTCCTCACATTTGGTCTTGCGACACATGAAAGAGTTGCGTGTTTTCAGCAAGCTGTGTAAAGATGTCATCACGCCGATCAGTCGTCAGTGACTGAGAGGCGACCAGCACCGACTGTAGTACCGGGTTTGATGTCTGGTGTGTCACATGCTCTACAACAGTTCACCTCAGAGCTATGGAGCATCACCTGCCATATGGGATCACACAGTGTCACCTGCCACCCAACACTGGTAAACATGCCATGCGGTTTTGCCACAGCCAGACAGGCTGGTACTCAATTTACCTACCCCGAAGGGATGGAAGGCTGAGTTGACCTTTGTGTTGGCTATATATCGAAATGGTTTACCTGTCTGCAGATCGTCACTCATCCAAGCATACTGTGTCTCAAAAAACGTCCCACTTTGGGATAGTCCATATCTTTGCCAAATAATAACCGATTTTCAAAATTTATCCACTGGACAATTGGCAATAAAGTGCCTACTGAATAACCCACCACATCTAAGCTGCATCACTACACTACCTTGTGAAATATAGAGTTACAGAACAATACATCAGAGATCTTGTGGATTGTGACTGATGCTCTACAACAGTTTACACATGATGCACCAATAATCCGAATTGGAAAAAAAACCTGTTTTTTCTCAAAACACTCAACCAAGTTAGTTAAATTTATAGAGTTTTGAGTCAAACATTCGTTTTCCTAAAAAAAAGCACAACTGTATGGGTTTGAAGTTTCATGGGTTTTAAGTTATTGGAACATCCACCACTAAATAGTGTCCACATCGAATAAATATGCAAAAATTTGCAAACTCACAACTACGAAAGTTTTAGAAACTTAACTATAACCAAACATGTCATTATGAGCATATTACGAAACTGAACTGGCTTACGACTGGGGTCGGTTTTTTGGTAAATTCACTGAATAATAGTCAAAATGACAAAAACTAATGATTAACTAAGTAATGCTTTCGATTAAAAAGAAACAGTGACAAAATAGAAATAAGCATGCTTTCATTTGCATTTATGTTTAATAAAACAGCAACTTAATAAATTATTCAGCCAATATCCAACAGCTGTCACAAATAAGCTGAGACGTAATTAGCAAGTGTTTGTCTTTGTAATAGTTGATAACACAGGTAGCCTAGTAATCAAACCATCAGTCCAACTCAAACTCACCATTTAGCTTTTTCAGTGAGACAATCTGGAGCAAAAACTCATTCAGTTTGTCCAGTAGAACATTACTGGCTGCTGCCATATTCGCATCTGCAATACACTTCATATACACTAACTGCTTATTATTTTCCCTCCTAAAATACAACAATTTTCTTCAAATAATACAAGTGATACCTTCTTTCTTTCTTCCTAAAAACCAAAACTTTGTGAATGCAAGTTTGTTTACGTAAATGTAATTGTATTTTTTTAATTGATCAGCTTTATAAACTTCCTCAAAACAATCCAAGATGATAACATAATGGGTATCAAGTGGCTACTCCAATCCACCTGTGTGCAAAGATTAAACAACAGCTGCTGTTGTACGCTAGCTACTGAAATGTTGATCAAACAAACAACTACTGCTAATAATCACCTTGCAAGTGAGCCACATAAAAATTCACCACAATATAAGACTAAATAAGAAAGCAAAAGATATTTATCAAAACACATCCAAGAACATGCAAAAAGACACAAAACAGCAAACATAAGAAGAAGCAATCACTGAGTCTGACAGCCCATCAAGCAATACTAAGTCCACAAAAACACATAAAACCTAAGGTGCATAGCACAGCACAAAAACTCATCGACAAAGCCTCAGCAATGCTGAATAAAATTTTGCTGAAAAATGACAAAGCTTAAGTAGAATTCAATTTGCTGTGGGCCAGAAACCTGTTTGTAAGTGGCCATGGCATTGCTGCTGCAGTCGTCGACTGTGTAAGATAACATCATCAATCGGCCGAGCAGACAGCACTTGAAGTAGACCACGCACGATGTGACTGGCATAGACGTGTTGCATGTACATAGATAATGACTCACGTAGGAACTCACAGAGATCAACGATCAGTTCCAGCATTGAATCATTACTCAGAACTTCTACCACACTGCCAGCACCATTCTGCTGCTTCCGTTTCTTAGGTTTCTTGGATTTATGGCTATCATGTTCATCCACTGCAAAAGAAGTGATATCACTCTTAGCTGTATCTGCAACAAGAAAACAGCAATTACAGTAGTCCTAGTGTGCAGTAAAAGTTCCCCGAGGTTAAAAACATAGCTGAAATGGCTATTTGCCCAACATCGCCAGCAAATCCGCCAAAAATGAATCGCGCACTACAAAAGCACCGAGTAAAAATGAGCCAGAAATTTGACTTTATTTTTTTATTGAAATATTAGTACTTGTCTCACAGCATGCAGCATTCCAACAGTAACCTTAACTGCAAGTGCAAGCAAATTGGGATTAGGCAAGATGGTGGAAGACATCCACTAGTGTACTGTGCATCAGCATAAGAGTGATGGAGTGAGTAAAAGCTTTACGTCCTTCTCAACACATAATAGGTCATTTCAGGAACAGGCTTTCCAGGCAATGCACACACGTAAACAGAATAATAAAACAGACAATTTAACGTTTACAGAATAAAACAGATATGGTACACAAAACACAAAAAAATTGATCCTAAGCCTAAAATTGTAATAACTCTCTATTACGAGCATGCATAGGTAATGATAATGGCAGTTCTAATAATCTTTCCTGTTATCCTCCAGACAGTCATTAATCTTAGAATGCTGTCTACTTCACAACAGGATGGGGAGGGAGAGGCATCAGCATAAGAGTAACTGTAACAAAATCAATAAGAGATCCTTACAAAGAAATTGGCCACAGCGCTTGACAAGTGCCTGTGTCACATGGCTGGCATACTGATCGCAGCATACGGTCTCCCAGTCCGTGGAAAACTGTTCCAGCAATGAGGTCAGCTGGGTTCTGTCTGCCTGCTGGATTAGCTCCTCAATGATGTGGCTCACTGTAGCACTCTGGGATACTTGCACGGCTTCCTGCGTTAGCTGACGGAATATGTTCTCAAGCAGTAATGCTGCATACACAAAACAACAACCATTTTTCAGCAAACAAAATCATTAAACTAATTAACTGTTACAATGAATGTTGCTTGAGTACGAATGGGGAACATTTTTGGCTTTCAGGCAAATGTACTACATAAATATTTGTGCACACTATCACGTGCGGTAACACAAAACAAATTTTAAACTATCATAATTAGCTGTTGTGAAGAATGCTGCTTGGCATTTGTGCCTACAGTATAAACATAAGACAGTGTGAACATTTTAGATTTTACATGGTAAAAAAATACTCCAATCCTACCCGGCCGTGTGTATAAAAATGTTCGAATTTGTTCACGACCGGCCGTGTACGTCGTTGCCATTTCCTATACATACGGCCGGCCGTGTGCATAACACCAGTCAAGTCGATAATGACGATAAGGATAAAATCTCCGAGTGTTGCAAAAACGGAAAGGGTAAACGTCCGGTGGCAAAAATGTCCTACATCTGAGACACTGGAGTATGCATAGGGAACATTTTTAGCTTTTAGACAGTACTATGTCGGGCACACTATCACGTGCGTTGACGTTTTGTTGCGCGAAAGAAAGCTGTGGAGTGTTCTACCTTTGTCTTCGTCATCGTCAAAGTCTTGTTTTAGTTCACGCGATATTCTACGGTAATACTGCAGAGTTTCGCTATCAAGTATCTCGCGTTTCGGCGTCTTTTTCAACTTACGTTTACCCATCACTCCAACGAAGAATCAATAATTTGTTTACATTAGACGAAAGAACATTAAACAAAAATCATCATATTAAAGTGATGACTCGATCAAGATTTCTATTTCGATACGATATTTTCAAAATATCGATATCGATAGTATCTAGTGCCACCACATCGCTATTTGATATTTTAAGTTACAAAAACAGTAGTATCAGCGGGGCTGCGTATACTGCATTATTATTCTTCATTTCTTATTTTTTCAGTTTTTTCTTTCTTTTATTTTAGTTGTCTTCACTTCAGTCATTTTTCGAATTTTGTCAGTTTTACATTTAACACCATTTCTATTCTCAGTATTTTTCATTTCATTTTTCTTTTAAACATTTCAGTTTTTTAGTTTATGTGCTAGATTAAACTGACAGTTTGTTTGTCAGTTTTTGAGTGCAAATTCTCCATTGTATTGTATAGTATTGTATTGCGTTCGATGGATTAGAAACTTTGATTCACTTTTAGACCGGAAACTAACGTAATACTTCCGCCTTTCGCGTGTTGATGTTAGAGCAAGATGGTTGGTATTTTCGATTTGGAGATAAAATCTTTCTTAATCATCTTTACACGCACAACATTTGCATTTTTTCAGACACTTTATTGTTTATTCTTTATGGTTTGTATATAATGCTTCGCTTAGGGCGTTATTGGTGCTAAGTTAAACGCAACTTTTCGACGAATCTACATGCCTCTCTCTTGTCAGTGAGTGTCGATTGGTGCCATCTGCTCACGTTATATCTGCTGTGCAGAGTGTCCTTTTCTTAATCAAAATATTTGGCGTATTGTAGTGAAGCACTAATGGAGTTTCTGTTGTGTTTGTGCGTATAGTCTCATCGCAAGTTTTCGGCGCCGCGGCACGGATCTCTGGGCTTTCTGCCGAAGAAGCGCAGTCGTCGACAGCGTGGCAAAGTGAAGGCGTTCCCGAAGGATGATCCGTCGAAGCCCGTCCACCTGACGGCATTCATGGGATACAAGGCCGGCATGACGCACGTTGTGCGAGAGGTTGACAGGCCCGGATCTAGTGAGTTGCGTTGACATGAGAATGTCTGGTTGTGTCTTATAATATTATATGAATGCTAAATATTTGTGGCTGATTAACTCTTTCATGAATGCATTCTTTTTTTTGCCAACTTCAGTATGTTGAAGACTTCAGCACGTTGTTAGTTAATGCGTTAATTTAGCAAATTTTTTTGCGTAACATACTGCATGCATCACGGTAGCTTTCACTTCCGGTTTGTTCATCCATTTACGCTAAGAATTTTGAGTATAGTTGATACCTTCAGAGATGTATTAGTAATTGCTAGGACTGTATTTGCTGTGCCATTGTAGCCTTTTGTCCAACGAATAATAGGTTATTTATTTCGCATATTTTACTGCAGTGTTGCTTATAGAATGATCTATGGTGTCCACTGGAATTTAATAAGTTTGCACACAGTTAGCAAGTACCGTTGTACTTAGCAGATTGTTAACTGAACTACACTTTGTGGTGTTCAGAGGTGCACAAGAAGGAGGTCGTAGAGGCAGTGACAGTTTTGGAAACCCCACCGCTAGTGATCGTAGGAATTGTGGGATATATTGACACGCCCCGTGGCCCACGCACCCTCAAGACAATCTGGGCTGAACATCTCAGTGAGGAGTGCCGAAGACGCTTCTACAAGAACTGGTTAATAGCACTCCAAATAATTTTCATTATAATGAAATGGTTGCTCAATGTCTGACTTAATTGTATATGTCATTGTACTCAGTTCATTTACTTCATTATTAAATATAGGTTATCCAGGTCAACTCAGCCTGGCCATCCCTCCATGGTCGGTGCAGTGAGTACCAGCAAAAGCTGGGACATAAACAGGCACATTGCATGATGCACTACCTTCATATCCGTGGTCTTGCAGTCTAAACTGGTGTCTGGCTGAAGGATAAGGAAACGGAAATCAGCGCCATTCTGTGGGTCTCATTCACTAAACGTTTTAAGTTATGTTAATATGGCTTAAGAATTATAATCAGTCATTGGGTAATTGTCTTTATTCTTAATTACTGTGACTGTGATAACATTCCTAGCTTTCATTATAATGAATTTGTTAAAAACATAAATGTCTTCATTCATTATTCATTATTATCTATTATTTATTGGTTTGGACTTTGGATTGAACAGTATGTCATGTCGGGGAGGCCACAGGACATGGAATGTCCTTGAGAAAATTTTGGAAGTCGTTGGGCTTCAATTTGAGTTTTTCAAAATTATTATGACCACCATGTGAAAATTATTTTTTATGATTATTGCTGGAACTGTTTAACATGACTGGTAAAGTGTTATGAGAATGGGTCTCGAAAATATACGCTGTGTCTCAGAAAAAACATCCTCAACTTTTTTGACTGTAACTTGAAAACGAATTATCAGATTACAATAATTTTTGGTATGATAATTTGCCATCAAATGACCATTTAGTTTCCCATCTCACCCAACGTTTGTTTCTGCACTACCTGGGGAAAACAACCAGTGAAATATCACTTTTTTATCTAATGCAATATGTATGCTTAATTAACATAACGCATAAAAACACATTTTGTTAACATTTCTGACATTTTGGCTGACATTTCATCCAGTTGTCCATTTTTTTAACTGCCTGCAGTATGATTGCTTGAAGGGTTGGCCCACTGTATGAACACAGGCAAGGAGATACGCTTTCTCCATTCATTGACAGCAGTATCGATAATGTTCTGCTCCAGACCAATGCAGGCTGTATTAATCTCTTCTTGACTTCACAAACATTTCTAAACTTTATCTGGTAGACACATTGCTGCATGACAGTCAAACCTTGTAATAGACCGGCTGTTTGGGCCCACAGATTAGGATAGATGGAATTTATCAACGTTTTTTATTCATTTTAACACGTATTATGCTTGGTCTGATTTCCACAGGTAGTGCAAATGCAGATGATGGGTGAGGTGGAAACTAAAACACTTATTTAATAGGCAGTTGTGTCAGAAATATTTCTGCCAAAAATTATTAAAATATGCCGATCTTTCTTCAAGTTACGATCGATAATATCGTTAATGTTTTTTTCAGGTTTTCGGTTTATTTCAACACATTTCGCTTGATCTGATTTCCCTAGTTAATACAGAAGCATACATTGGGTGAGCTGGAAAAATGAACAGTCATTTGATGGCAAGTTGTATCAGGAATATTCTTACCAAAAATTATCAAAATCTGATAATTGGTTTTAAAGTTGTGATGAAAAATGTTGGGGATGTTTTTTTAGACACAGTGGGCGACTTCACTTTTTGACTTAGACTTTTGCTGAGACTTTTGCTGGGCCTAAACTTACCTACTTAAACCGAAGTTTAGACTCAGCGATAATCTCAGCGATTCGCTGAATCCAAAAGTACCTACTTAGACCAAAGTTGAGCCAAACTAACCTGGCTAAAGTCGGTTCGATTTGCATGGAAGAGATAGCTTTAGCCCTTAGGGCTTAACTTTCGCTGAGCCTGAATCCACTTCAACTTTTGACTCTAACTGAGCGAAAACATGACGACTATTTACAGTTTTTGATTTTTTGTTCCAAAACTGTGGCCATCCTGTAACATAGTGTGTTGTGATACATTGTATTAACACTCCATGTGATTTCCCCACGGCTGCAACTCTGCCCTATGCAGTGCCAGCCTGTCCTGCCCTGCACGTTAGACCCTCTCCGCCTTGACCTAGATTCGAGGTCACAGCCTACATCCAGAGGTAGTGCCTCTAATTGGGTCGGTGCGCGAAGGTCATGCCGGTGACGGCTGCGTGCAAGTCTAGCACGGTGGCATATCACACGCACCCTCTTGTGGCCATGGCCGCAATGGTGGCACCGCGCTATGGCCTCACGTCCTCCCGGCCTTGTGGCCGTCATGTGATGGCAGGTATCGGTCCAAGAAGAAGGCGTTCACGAAGGCTTCGTTGAAGTGGACCGACGAAGCGGGGAAGAAGGAGATCGAGAAGGATTTTGCCAAGCTGAAGCGCTACTGCTCCATCATCCGTGTCCTGGCCCATACTCAGGTATCTGGCAACTAACTCACTGGGTGACTTCAGTTCTAGAGCCAATATTTCACTCAACTCTAAGGTTTTTTAAAAATTTAACCAGTTTTCATACACGGTTTTGTCCGCTTTTCTCTGTTGTCTGTGATGTATGTATTGTGGCTAAATGATACGTCTTATTCCCTGTTGTACCAAATCGAACCCCCCCCCCATAGAACTCTCCATTCCCTTAAACAAGGATATACTAACTGCATTCAAGTACCAGTACTTGCATTGTGAATTGCTGACTCGTGTCTGTTCTATGGTCGGAAATTTACGTTCGCAAGTTATGTAAGTAAGTAAGAAAACCTGTTCTCATTTGAAGGCTTTTGTGCGCAGGGAGGTACAGTTGGCTCCCCGTAGCAACAGCTGGGCTTTCATTTTCAAGCAATTGTTGCGGATGCTGCTGTTAGATGCTGCTATATGCTTGTTGATCTATTTGTGCTATAGAAATTCATGCAAGGAGCACTTTTGAGCATTTTTCAAACTGTGTCAGTTTAAGACTACTTGATTGGCAGAAGCTGGTTTTTGCTGGCAAAGGCCCATCCATGACCGTGACTGATAACGCTGTCAGACGATAGATAATACATTGATTGATATCTTTTATTATCGTGAAATTGTCATTGGATGTGACTGTGCTTGTATCAGATGCGTCTGATGAAGCGTCGTCAGAAGAAGGCGCACATCATGGAGATTCAGCTGAACGGCGGCACCGTGCCTCAGAAGGTGGACTGGGCGCGCGAACACATGGAAAAGACCGTTCCAGTTAGTGATGTTTTCATCAAGGACGAGATGATCGATGTCATTGGTGTCACCAAGGGCAAAGGATTCAAAGGTACACTGCACTTTCAGTTGTGTTGATATTAATATTTTGTGCAGTTCATTCGAGCTGATGTGTGCAGTCTGTTTATTTTGTATGCGATTCGTCTGCTCGTTCTGTTCGCTGATCATTATGTATATATCACTGTACTGGATTATTACATGAACTGCGGAACAAATACGTTCGCTGATCCGGTCTGGATTCGGATCCAAAGTTTGTGGACAACGTCGGATCTGAACATTCTGGATTTGATGCTTTCCTGTGTGGTGCAGTAGGAACTTACTGCATATGATGTGCAAAATATTATCAGAGTTGTGGTCATTGGTGATATATTATGATGATGTTTTAATAATATTTTGTACAATGTACATTGCATGCATTTATAGCTGCTGTTTGTTTAATTAAATACTTCTACCACTATTAGCAAGTGTCTGATGCATTTGGTCAGCATTTACTAAGTTTGTTTCGCTGTTAACAGATACCGTAGGGATGATATATTATTGGAGTGCCAGTAGTATGGTTAACATTTTGAACCAATTTCACAGATATCTGGACTTGCTTACATTTTTCTATTGTTTCAGTTTTTTTCTAGTTTCATTTGTCATTATTTTTTTTCATCTCAGGCTTCTATCTTTCTCGTAACCACCTGTAAAGGTGGCCTGCATTCATTTTGTGTAGCATAGTCATTAGACAGTTGAGGGCTGTGATAGACAATGTTGTTTGTAGGTGTGACATCGCGCTGGCACACTCGTAAGTTGCAGCGTAAGACGCACAAAGGTCTGCGTAAAGTCGCCTGCATCGGAGCCTGGCATCCATCTCGTGTAGCGTTCTCTGTTGCCCGAGCCGGTCAGAAAGGTTATCATCATCGCACCGAGATGAACAAGAAGATCTACCGCATTGGACAGGTATGTTTTGATCAGAATGAAATGTTTATTTAAATGCAGTCCTAAGTTTCTGTTGTCTTGTTCTTGGTTAGCCTAGCTTATTATCTCTGCCAAGGTGAACGTAGTGAACATTGGAGGAGATTAAGAGATTGGTTGTTCTGTCCGTCGTTCCGTGTGTGTGTACATGATGACTCATAATGACAATGACGTCATTGCACCAACAGCGCAAGCAGCAACGCCGGCTGTTACTTTTCCCTCCCTCTGCTGCGAAGTGGCTCTTCCTTCTCCCTCCCCTTTCCTTGTTGTATGGTGTACTTCAAATTAGTAGTAGTAATGTTTAAATCACTTCACTTGATTTTAATAAGTTTTGGTACGAATATTCCTCATACAACTGGCCATCAAATTTTTGTTTAGTTTCCCACCTCACCCAATGTCTGTTTCTGCACTAACTGGTGAAAGAAACAAAGTATTGCATTTTTGGCCACTTTGGTATTATCGCTCAATCAAACGTCACAATTAACACACATTTTATCCATATTTTTTTATTTTAGCTGATAATTTATCTAATTGTCGATTTTTCAACTTCTTTGAAATGTTTGCCAACGAACATGGGCTCGGCTCGGAGACACTTTCTCCATTTGTTGATAACGTTCTGCTCCAGACCAATCCAGACTTCACCAGTCACTTCTTGAATTCATCAATATTTCTGACTGTTAGGCCTATTTAATAGACGTGCTGCTGCACAACGGTCAAACCTTGTGATTGATTGGCTATTGGTGGCCCCATATCCGGAAAGATGAAATTTTATAAAGTTTTTTTGTTGATTTTAATGCATATTTTGTCTGTTCTGTTTTTCCCAGGTAGTGCAGAAGCAGACGTTGGCTGAGGCAGAAAACTGAATAGTCATTTGATGTCCAGTTGTGTCACGAATATGTGTACCAAAAATTATTAAAATTGGATAACCCTTCTTTAAGTTATGGTAAAAAAATTGGCGTGTTTTTTATGCCTCACAGTGTGGTTAATGTTTGTGACGTCTGTGCCTGCTTCTGTTTGCTAAACCATGTTATCGGCATTGATAACAGCCGTAGCTTGGTTTCTTCGTGACGTGAAGGTAGGGTGTCAGAGTTATGATGGTGAGGTCATTGGTTCAACTCTCCATCAGTTTGTTATCAAGTGGTTGCTACTTGAACACACAGGTAAACCATCTCATTATATAACCAACACCAAGGTCAACTCAGCCTTACATCCCTCTGGGGTAGGTAAATCGAGTAACGGCTTGTCTGGCTGGGGTTAACGTGGGGCACGTTCACCTGTGTTCGGTGGCAGGTAAAACTGAGTGTGATCACATATGGCAGGTGATTCTCTTTAGGTCTGAGATGGGTTTTGCACCACAACTTTTAGCTGTTATTATTCGTAATGATGAGTGTTGTTGAAGCCTGAACGCAGGGTGGGTGGCCACCGGTCCCTCAAAGTCCACGATTTTTCTGGAGCTGGAAATTCATTTTCAGTCAGATGAGGTTTTGAAAGTTTTGAAATTTGATGACAGAGGCTCTCGGAAGTCCTGGAATTGCAGCGTTTCGAAGTCTTTATCGCCAGTCACCATGATGTGAATTTTTTAATGTGCTAAGATATCGCAGGTATATGTATAGGAAAGGTACTGGAAGGTCTTTTTGAAATTCCTCGACTTATGTCATGCTGTCAGGGCGTTCACACGAAGGACGGGAAAGTGGTGAAAAACAACGCGTCCACTGAGCATGACACAACGGAGAAGACGATCACCCCGATGGGTGGGTTTCCCCACTACGGGCAGGTGAACCAGGACTTTGTGATGATCCGCGGATGCTGCATGGGACCCAAGAAGCGTGTGATCACCCTGCGCAAGGTACCACCTCCAAGATTTGTGCTGCATGCTGTTTTTATTGATGCGCTACACCTATCTATGACATGATGTGTCATTTGACTGTCTCGGATGTATTGTGGCTAAATGGTGCGAGATATGGCCTAGGCTGCTATTGGTCACCAATTGGCTTTCAAATGACATGAAAATCATCGACCTTGGATGACCTTGAAGGTCAGTACTGCAACAGGAACTGTATAGGCTGCAGCGCGTCTTTTCTAGCAACAGCTGGACTTTCTTGTTTTGTATATCGGGGTCACCACTGTTCTTGAATAAAAATTCTGTTTTTTCCAGACCCTGGAAAGTTCTTGGACACCAAATTTGGTATTGAAATTTTTGGAATTTGATGTCGGAGGGTCTTGAAAGTCTTTCTGTTGCAGTTGACCAGAATCATTGCGACGGCGATGTAAAAGTTTTTTTTTACAGAAGATGCCAGAAATGTCTAACGTGACGTAGTTGTGGGTTGGGTCTGGAAGAGGTGGTTGAAAGTAATTGAAAAGTTCTGAACGTCTCTAAAGTGACAGAGTCACTTTAAATCTTTTTTTGACTGCTGATAGTGACTAGTTAGGCATTAACATAAATGTGTGAGTAGCTAGAGTGAAGTGATGTTTATAATGCAATGCTTTGGCACAAATGCTTATGTTGACAGTCAACATATTCTGATCACTCTCACACAGACATAAAATGGTAAATTTTTACTGTAGTGTTCTTAGAATAATTGACTGAGCTGTATATATATCAAGCCGATGATCGTACTAATTGCCACTCATTTTTCAGTTTTTGCAAAATTTCGCGAATGTATCACAATTCCGTGGAAAAGGCCAAGTTCCGCAGCTTGACTCGAAATTCTGCGGCCCACGGAAAACTGGACCCTACTTATGTATTCAGATTATTTCACAACTCTGAGAGGAAATGATTTTTAACTTTAGCGTCCAGCCAGATCCAAAGTCGGTGGATTTAAAAAGTGATGTCATGTTGGTGCATAGTCGTTGTTGACCCAGACGAGTCGTCGCGCACTGGAGAAGGTGGAACTCAAGTTCATCGACACTTCGAGCAAGTTCGGTCACGGACGCTTCCAGACGCATGAGGAAAAACACCAGTTCATGGTACGTTCACACCGCTAGCATTATGTACTGTGATTCATGGTATGTTCAGGCTATTAGGGTTGGTGGCTTGCCATAGCGGTAGCGCGTTTTATCCGATCAACGAAGTTACTCTACGCCGGGCCGGGTTAGTACTTTGATGGGTGACTGCCTGCAGGCAGGTAAACCATCCAGGTATGCAATCAGGCACCTGGGTCAACTCAGCCTTCCATCCCTCCGGGGTAGGTGAATCGAGTACCGGCCTATTTGGCTGGGGTTAAGGCGGGGCGCGTTCACCTGTGTCGGGTGGCAGGTAACACTGTGTGCTCCGTAGCTCTGAGATGGGCTTTCCATAAAGAGCTATATCACCACTTTTTACCTTTATTAGTACCTGTAGTTCATGGTACATTCACACTGCCAGTACAATTTATCTTCTATTATGCCATACATATACAATGCCGGCAATATTCAGAATTTGCTGAATCGCTTAAGGTATAAGGTTTGACACTTAGTCAGGCAGCTTGGAGATTAGGCATGTCCGATAAGAGTTTCAAACAGCAGTTGCTGATACACCGTGTCTCAGAAAAAAAATCAGTCAAAATTGTTTTTGTCATAACTTTTTCAAACTTTCACTAACTTTAATAATCTTTGGCGTGTTGATGGCTAAGATGACAAAATTATGTAAGGTGCACTCATTTTTCACCTCACCTAATTTATGTCAGTGCACTACCATGTGAAACATAGATGCTCCAAATTGTTGCATAATGCTGAGTTTTTGTCTCAAGTAAACACTGTAACGAGTTAATTAGGCACAAAGTACACTAAAATGTGAATTATTTAACAGAATTATAAGTTTGTATCACAACTCACTTGCAAATTAGAATTCATGCCAAAGTGTGCTCGGCATACAGAGACGCAATGGCTTAGATGCCGCGATCCACGATCGACTGACCAAATAATTCGCTCATTGATTAGACATGCTTTAAGCTCATCAGCCAGCTATTTTGTTGTCTGCTGTTTTCAGCATAAAATATTTAATACCTCAAAATTATTAAACCACGTCACACCCTCTGTCGAATTGATGATGCAAAGGTGAGCCATCTGATACAAATAATCGCCGCGTAATGTAACAATTTGTAGTGTCTGTGGTTCATACGGTAGTGCGTTGACGTAAATTAGGTGAAGTGGTAAATGAGTGCACCGTACATAATAATGTTGTCTTGCCCATATTTCTGCCAAAAAATTATCAAAGTTGGTGGAAATTTGACAAAGTTATGCCAAAAACAATTTTGGCTGTTATTTGAGACACGGTGTAAATTTTCTTCAGAAGCCTATTAACTGCTTTGTTATTTATTATTATCATTATTCTCATTTGACAGGTGAAAAAATATTCGCTAATTGATCATGTACCTTGGGCATAGAACGTAAAGCAAACAACAATCAAATGGAAAAATAAAAATCCCATTTTAACTTGCGAAATAGTCATTTTGCGGTTTTGCATCCTGTTGTCCTTGTGTTAAAACGTATTGAACATGATAGAGTAACAAGTAAGGTGGAGTATATGTGAGCTGAGAGTGAAGTGATGTTATGATGCAATGCTTTGTCACGAATGCTTCTGTTGACAATTGGACTGTGATCTGATCACTCTCTTTGCACAGATTCAAAATCATTTTCATTAATGCATAATTGCTGAAGACTTGAAATGAAGTGCATGTTGCTTAACATTAATCATGCCTGAAGTTATGTGCTGTGTTGTAGTCTGCCACGTAGGGCTTCTTGCGGTGTTTTTGGGCTGACTGCTAAGCTGTAAGCTTAAGGTGTGCCCTATGTCATGATTTGCTATACGTCTGTCCATCACGGATGTATGTGGCTAAATGGTGCAAAATAGGGCCTAGGTTGCTATTGATCACTAATAGGAAGTGGCATACGCCCTTTCAGATGACATAATAATCGTCGACCTTGGATGACCTTCATGGTCAGTGACAACCAGTATGGTCGGCCCCACCCTAGCAACAGCTGGGCTTTGTTTCTTGACGTTAGCAGCAACATGGGTCAACAAAGTAGACGGGGCAGGAAGTTGCAGTTTTCCGACAGATGCTGGGGATTTCCGGCAGTATGCTCAAAGTTTCAGTTTTCCCCTTAAATTTCCTGAAAATGGGTTCTTCAGCCCCAGATTTTGCATTTTTGGACAGGAAGACTTCAACAAATTTCCGACAGTCTAAAATTTGGAGGAAGGGTTAACTACCCCTCCCCTGCTCCCGGCCGTTATGCCACCACATTACGTTGTCTACTGTATACTTTTGCGTGCATTTTTCATTCCTGAAATTGCACTTGGTCAGTCACCTCCGTGATTTTTATTGCATTTGCTGCTGTTCTAGATTTGCTAGCAAGAACGGCATCGGGCCTATAAAAAGCCCTGCTCCGACTTTTTGTTTTGGGGGTAATTTGCCAAAATGGGAGAACTCTGCGATATATTCAGTGGCTTCTGTCCCCCCAAATCTGGAATCGAAATCAGGTGCAACTTACCTTCCAGTTTTGGGCACAGGTTCCCCCCAATTTCTGACTAAAGTTTTCCCCTCTATTTTGGGCTTCTTCCCCCTTTGTAGAGAAAGTTTTGTTAGAAGTGTAGATTGAAAAATAGAGGGAAGTAAAAATAAGGGGAGTTGTACTAATGACAGTTTGCCCAGTGAAAATAGGGGAGAGAAGTTTTGATCTACAATTTTATAAAAAAAACTCCCCCCCTAATTGTCACGGGGCGCAAGCTGCGTCCACCAGGTATAGGGATGGCAGAAACTGGATAGGCTGGTAAAATACAAATTAACTGTCATTGTTCTAGCGGCTGTTGTGTGGTTTGCAGGGAACGCTGAAGAAGGATCGTGAAAAGGCGTCGGCATAGAAGACTATATCGCTGTGTTGACCCTATAATGAATGACCCAGCGTGCTCGCTATTGTGGCCATAGTGTTGTGGTCTGTGATGTTAAACAATGCGTGCGGACATTGTCAGCCAGTTGACATTTGCTGATGGTTGTTTTATTATTAAATAACTCACCTCATTGCAGCATTTTCTTTTCATTATTTTTCGCAGATTAACCAGTCATTTCGTTTTCAAGTAATACTGACAACATAAGCTCGCAAGCATAGCTGCGCTGACGTCTTAATTTCAGTCATAGCAGGTTATTTTTCTGCAGAAAGCATGCATGGAAAGTTCAAAACAACAAAATTTGTGGGTGAACACTGCCATAAATTGCAAAAGAAGTAAAGTGGCATGACAAAACTGTGATAAGTAATAATTCAGGGTTCAAAGCATGCTTGAGAAAAACTATTTTTAAACAAACGCCAGTCAAGGCCTGTGAGAAATTTTCAATATGTTGAAATTTTGCATTTCATTACACAACAGCTTTCTGTACCCCTGACTTTAAAATAAAAAGTGCAAATTTTGTGCTTTGCATATGCGACAATCCCTGCTCATTATTAGTGTTTTATGGCTGAAGCTTGTCACATAAATTAATGTCACTGACACACAAAGGCAATCGAACACATGAGTGTTACGTCCGTCGACAGTTAAGAAAATAAAAATAACGCTAACAAGCTGATAGTATACTGGGCAGAAAATTATGCTCCTAAATGCAAGCAACAGTCGTGCACCGACGCATTATGCCATCTCTATGTGCAAAATGAAAACAAAAAACGTTTCAACTCATTTTCGCCACTTACCAGAGTTGCAAAACCAGTTTTCTTTGTAATAAAAGAAACCCAACTTAGTGTGTTTTAGGATTTCTATGGGTTTTCCATTGTTTGAGTCATGTGCATTTCTGTTAGATCCCCAAATCATAAAATATTTGCAAATATGTTCAGGTCTCAGTGTTTCAGAAACTTATCTGTGCTCAAATGTTTCATTATTATTGGTCGAACAGGAAACTGACCAGACTAAAATTGGATTAAGTTTGGAGTAGGTTATTAGCGGGTTTTAAGCGAGTTTCCCTCCCCATTGGGTTTTTTTGGATTTCTGCTCGGGTGTCTCAAGCCTGGATAAAACTATGTTGCGTAGACTGTGACAGCCATCGGAACAGTACTGTAAGGACCCAGAACCAAACGGGTAGACCTTACAGTACAATAGGCTAGCTGATGAGCAGTCGTTGAGGAGGATAACTTAGTTGCTGAGTTCCTGTCTGGCACACGGCTCCGTGTCAGCTGGTGTAGTGGTCAAATGAGCCGAGGTAGTCCAATGCAGCCTCGTAGCAGAACCGATATTCTTCCTGCCCATCAGATTCCGCACAAAAGACCTTTGTACATAAATTAGTTCAGATACGCAGTACAACAGTGGCGTAGCCAGAAATGTGAATTCGGAGAAGGGGGGTCGTCTCATCTCTCCTTTCTTTTCCCGCTTTCCTACCTCACTTTAGAAGTAGGACCCCTAAATTTCAGTTAGGCGGTTTCACTGTTGCACTGAGCTTTCCTAGTGGGGTCTGGCTCAGTAGAGACCCAGCCTACATTGAATTTGGAGGTTTATAGCAATAAAATATGACATCTCGTGGCAATCATTTTAATTATTTCCTAAGTACCTAATATCTGTTTCTAAGAAAAAATTGAGATTGGGGGCCTGTCTCCTTTGTTATCTACGCCACTGGAATACACTGCCTGATAAAGTAGTAGTGTCAGCAGTTTTAGGAGATGGATGGGTTTTAGTGTGACCTCGATCTGTATTGCAATTACAAGACCGACATGTAGCATATCCAGAAGTCGCAATGCAGCATTGTTATTGCCATGCTGTTAAGCCTAAAAAGATTCTCTGCTTCTGGTTTGAATTAGGCCTAGCACTTCTTTAGCTACGGCTGTTAACAATTTCGTGTGAATTGATCGTCATTTGACTAAACTATGCAAGAAAGAAAAAAGGGTGCATGAATGAAACATCATGTATAGGATGCATAGGCTGTATAAAAACTCAGTTAAAATGGCGGGCCGGGAGGGGGGATCATGTGTTATCTTGCATCCGGGCACCGCCGTCGAAGTGGGGGGTAGCCTAGTTATAAGCTGCATTCATAGGTTGTATCTGAAATCTGAGCCGCGTATAGCACGGCTAGGGGAGAGAGAGAGAGAATTTATTTGCCAAACCAACTTAAGATAGCATAACACAATGGCAGGCTGCCAGAGAAGCAATATATGCCTATCAAGCTGGCCGCCCATAGCAACAGAACATCAGTTACTCAAAATATCAAAAGAAGAAAAGAAAA